>ERZ827168.1663-NODE-1663-length-29607-cov-24.960916_pt1 | contig 29607 bp, 24 predicted proteins | sample MGYA00519868_ERZ827168 | MGnify/ENA primary metagenome ERZ827168 (study PRJEB31778, sample SAMEA3449271) | human gut metagenome | biome: human gut; feature: human-associated habitat; material: faeces | place: United Kingdom | collected 2010/2012 ...
TGTTAAGCCTGCCGCTAGCGTTCATCCTGAGCCAGGATCAAACTCTCCATTGTAATAAATTATAATGTATCGTTAGAGTCCTGACTACTTCTTTTTCCTTAAAGGAAATTGACAGATAAATACTACATTTTCTCTCAAAATATAACCAGTAAATCAAAGAACCGTTTCAAAAACTTGCTTCCGTTTTTTCATCGCGGAAAGTGGTGCAAAGATAAAGCATCTTTTTTGAACCACCAAATTTTTAAAGAACTTTTTTTGCAATTTTTTCATCTCTTTGTTTTACCCTTTCGGAATTTTCCTTTCGGAAACCCCCTCCAAGCGTATTCCGCAGAGGTTTTGTTCTCAATTGCGGGTGCAAAGATACGGACAATTTTATATTCTGCAAATATTTCCCGACATTTTTTCTAACTTTTTTTAATAAATCTTTTATACCTATATATAATATAAAGGGTCGTTAAAGTCCTTAAAGTCGTTAAGGTCCTTAAAGAGGCTGCACCCAATATACTTCCGCTCGGCAATGCTCAAATAAATTTGGCATTCCTCTCGCTTATTCGTATATTTGTCAGCACAAAAAATTGCGAACATGAATCTGAAACACGCATCCATACTTATAATCGTTCTCGTGATTATAGACCAGGCATTGAAAATCTGGATTAAAACCAGTTTCCATCTCGAAGAGACAATCGTCGTAATTCCCGACTGGTTCCGGCTGCGGTTCGTCGAAAACAACGGCGCAGCCTTCGGAATGCAACTTTCGGCAGGCAGCGCATTCGACTGGGGCAAACTTCTGTTGAGTCTGTTCAGGGTCGGAATGGTCGGCGCACTGATATACTATCTCCGCTACATCTACAAGCGCAATGCTCCGAAGGGCGTCATCGTCGGTCTGGCACTTATCATCGCCGGAGCAATCGGCAACATCATCGACAGCGCGTTCTACGGAATCCTGTTCACGGCTTCGACGCCTGCGACGGTAGCGCATTTCGGCGGCGGCTACGCTCCGTTCATGATGGGGCGCGTGGTGGACATGCTCTATTTCCCGCTGTTCCGTTGGGAGAGTTGCCCGCAGTGGCTCGATTTTCTGGTCGATTCGCAAGGCTATTTCTTCGGACCTATCTTCAATCTCGCCGACACCTACATTTCGATTGCCGTCGTCTATCTGCTAATCTTCCAATACCGATTCTTCAAATAGCGCAATACAATACAACCTTAAAACTTCAAATACCTAAAAAGACAAAGACATGAAGCGACTTATAATTTCGGCGGCTGCGACCGCCCTGTTCGTCGTATCCATGGCGCAAGAGAGGGTGTGCGACCCGTCGGCATTCGACATCGGAAGAGAACCCATGCGCGCAAGTTTCATCGTATCACCGAAGGCGGAGCAGGCTGTCGCCGAAAACGACTTCCGGCACTCGCCCCAATACCGTTCGCTCGAAGGCGAATGGAAATTCCTGCGGGCGGAACGTCCGGATGCCGTACCGGTCGGTTTCGCGACAATCGCATTCGATGATTCGGCGTGGGGAACGATGCCCGTACCCGGCATCTGGGAACTCAACGGCTATGGCGACCCCGTCTACACCAACCAGCCCTACCCGTGGCACAAGTTCTTCAAGAACAATCCGCCCTACGTACCGTTCGAGCAGAACTACACCGGACTGTACCGTCGAACCATAACCGTTCCCGAGCAGTGGCGCGGCAAGGACGTATTCGTCCACATCGGTTCGGCGACATCCGACATAGAGTTGTGGGTGAACGGACGTGAGGTCGGCTACGGCAAGGACAGCAAACTCGAATCGGAGTGGAACGTTACCGAATATCTGCGCAAAGGCGAGAACCTGCTGGCTATGAAGATTCATCGCTGGTGCGACGGCTCGTATCTCGAAGACCAGGATTTCTGGCGGCTGTCGGGCATCGCGCGCGACTGCTACATATATGCCCGCGACAAACGGCGCATAGCCGATGTCGTGCTGACACCCGACCTCGACAGCGAGTACCGCAACGGCACGCTCGATGCGACTGTAACCGTAACGCACGGTGTAGACCGCGTTTCGCTGTCGCTCGCCGATGCCTACGGATGCCGTGTCGCCGGCGGAGATTTCATACCGAAGCAGGGTGTGGTTAAAACGGTATTCGCAGTAGAAAATCCGAAAAAGTGGAGTGCGGAGGCACCCAATCTTTACACCCTCACCGTAACCGCATCGGCAAAAGGCGTCGAAACCGAGTCGGCGGCATTCAACGTCGGGTTTCGCAAAGTGGAGATACGCGGCGGGCAACTGCTCGTTAACGGCAGAGCGATTCTGATAAAGGGCGTGAACCGCCACGAATTGAGCCACATCAACGGCTATTGCGTTACCCGCGAGGAGATGCTGCGCGACCTGCGCATAATGAAGCAGTTGAACATCAATGCGGTGCGCTGCTGCCACTATCCGAATTCGCCGCTCTGGTACGACCTGTGCGACCGCTACGGAATATACGTGGTCGATGAAGCGAACATCGAGTCGCACGGCTACTATATCTACGACCGCGAACGCACGCTCGCCGCCAACCCGATGTTCGAGGCGCAGCATCTCGCGCGCAACAGCCGTATGGTCGCCCGCGACCGCAACCATCCGTCGATAATCGTTTGGAGTACCGGAAACGAGGCTGGCAACGGCATCAACTTCGAGAAGTGCTACGACATGATAAAGGCGACCGACCCGTCGCGACCGGTAATGTACGAGCAGGCGACCCGACACAAGGGGCGCAACACCGACATCGAGTGTCCTATGTACCGCTCCTACGACAAGTGCGAAGAATATCTGCGCACCGACCCGTCGAAACCGCTTATCCAGTGCGAATACGCCCATGCGATGGGCAACTCGCTCGGAGGGTTCAAGGAGTATTGGGACATGATTCGCCGCGAGCCGAAATATCAGGGCGGATTCATCTGGGATTTCGCCGACCAGGCACTCGCCCACCGCAATGCCGACGGCAGCATCACCTACCGTTACGGCGGCGACTACAACGCCGTAGACGCATCCGACAGCACCTTCTGCTGCAACGGACTCGTCGCGGCAGACCGCACATGGCACCCGCATGCATACGAAGCGCGCCACCAGCACCGTCCCGTCCACACCTCCGCCGAATCGCTGCGCGAAGGGCTGGTACGGGTTTTCAACGAATATTTCTTCATTCCGCTCGACGATTTCCGGCTCGAATGGCGCATCGAGGCGGACGGACGCAACGTCCTGTGCGGTGCGGTCGAGAATCTCGGCATCGAACCGCAGCAGACACGAACCGTCGCTCTCGGCTACACGCCACAGCAGTTCGACGCAATCGACGGCGAGGATGTGTTCCTGACCGTAACCTATCGGCTGAAACGCGCCTGCGGGCTGCTCGACGCGGGCGAAGAACTCGCCTGCGACCAAATCGCAATCAGGACGAAGGCGCAAAAAGAGCGGTTCGCCGCATCGCAAGCCGATGCAGGCTGTCCGAAGACGGACGGATATGTCGTGAACGGCAAGGATTTCCGGATAACGTTCGACCCGTCGAGCGGATTCGTAACCTCTTATGTCATCGGCGGCACCGAACTGCTCGCACGACCGATAGAGCCGAACTTCTATCGCGCGGCGACCGACAACGACCTCGGGCTTCAACTCAACAAAAAGATTGCCGACATCGCGATGTGGCAGAATCCGCAACTGTGTCTGAAAGATATGAACATCACCGAGCATGAACGCTACATAGAAATCGAAACGTCATACGAACTACCGCGATTCGGTGCGACGCTCACGATGAACTACCGTATCGACAGCGACGGGCGTATGGAGATATGCCAGAAGATGTCCGCCGACAAGTCGCGGCGCGACATCGCCGACCTGACGCGGTTCGGAGTAAGATTCGCCGCCGACGGACGGTTCGACACGCTGCGGTTCTTCGGTTACGGACCGTTCGAGAACTATCCCGACCGGTGCAGCGCGGCACTCGTCGGTCTTTACGACCAGACGGTCGGCGAACAGTTCCACGACAAATACGCAAGTCCGCAGGAATCGGGGCTGAAATCGGGATTGCGGCGGTGGCGGCTGTCGGATGCCGAGGGCAACGGGATAGAGGTCGTCGGCGAAGAGTATTTCGCCGCATCGGCACTGCCTTACGACATCCCGCAACTCGACGGTCGCAGCGCAGCCTACAAGGCTCATCCCGACGAACTCGTCGCCGACGGCTGCACCCATGTATGTATCGACGGCGCGCACGGCGGCTTGGGCTGCATCAACAGTTGGCGGGCGCAGCCGCTGCCCGAATACCGGCTGCCTTACGGCGACTACGAATTCCGATTCGCGATAACGCCGCTCGGTAAAGCGAACCGATGCAATCCTTAAAGTCTTTAAGGTCATCAAGGACTTTAAGGGTCTTATAATCCCGCCCGCCGAACATTCGGCGGGCGGGTATCGCATCTACCAGACGCCATGATTTTGACGATTCGGAATTTTTCGTTACTTTTGGACAATATAAAACCTTAACGGAAGATGAATTCCAAACCATTTCTGCTTTCGGGACTGGCTATCACGGCGAACGCATTTGCCGAGGTTTGCGCCGGTACACCACCCAACATCCTGTTCTATATAGCCGACGATGCATCCTACGCCCATTTCGGAGCGAACGGCTGCAAGTGGGTGAACACTCCCGCTTTCGACCGTGTGGCGTCCGAAGGCGTTGTCTTCGACAACTGCTATACGCCCAATGCCAAGTCGGCACCGAGCCGTGCCGTGCTGCTTACGGGGAGATATTCGTGGCAATTGGAAGCGGGCGGCAACCATATCACCAATTTCCCGTCCAACTACAAGGTCTTCACCGAAGTTCTCGGCGAGCAGGGCTATGCCGTAGGGTTTACCGGCAAGGGCTGGTCTCCGGGCAATCCGGGTGAGGTAGACGGAAAACCGCGCCGCCTGACGGGAGAACCTTACCAGAAGCGCAAGACACAGCCGCCGACGAGTCTTATTTCAAAGATAGACTATGCCGCCAACTTCCGCGATTTCCTCGACGACAGAGCCGCCGACGGCAAATCGTGGTTTTTCTGGGCAGGTTCGCGCGAACCGCACCGCGGCTACGAATACGGGTCGGGAGCAGCACTGGGAGGCAGGAGCATCGACGAGGTGGACTGCATCCCGCGATTTTTCCCCGACAACGAAATCGTGCGCAACGACATGCTCGATTACGGTTTTGAAATCGAATATTTCGACCGTCATCTGGTCGCGATGCTCGAAGAACTCGAACGTCGCGGCGAGTTGGACAACACCGTCGTCATCGTTACGTCGGACAACGGCATGCCGTTCCCCCGAGCCAAAGCCAACCACTACGAGCAATCGCACCACCAGCCTTTGGCGATTATGTGGCGCAACGGCATACGGCATACGGGGCGGCGCATAGCCGATTACGTGAATTTCGTCGACATCGCACCGACGATTCTCGACATGGCAGGCATCGAACCCGACGGCATGCACCCCATGAGCGGCGAAAGCATACGTCCGCTGCTCGAAAGCGACAAGTCGGGGCGTATAGATGCGAAGCGGGACAGGATAATATTCGGTCGCGAGCGCGATGACTACGGACGTCCCGCCAATCAGGGATACCCGATTCGCGGCATCATACGCGACAGTCTGCTGTATATATGGAATTTGAAGCCCGAACTCTATCCCGCATGCGACCCCGAAACGGGTTATGCCGAGATAGACGGTTCGCCGACGAAAAGCGCGATACTCGACATGCACCGCTCTGGCGAAAGCGATTTCTATTACGATTTGGCAATGGGCAAACGACCGAAAGAGGAACTATACGACCTCAAATCCGACATCGACTGCATGCACAATCTGGCGGACGACCCGAAATATGCGATGCGCAAGAGGGCGATGCGCAGGGAGTTGCTCGGCGTTCTGCGCAAGCAGAAAGACCCGCGGATAACCGGCGACGGCGATATTTTCGACCGCTACCCTTATAACGAGGCACAGAACTGGAACTTTTACGAGAAGGTCGTCAGCGGCGAAATCGAACGACCGTGGGAGATTACGAAGTGGATAAACCCCACCGATTACGACGAGTATGTACGGCAGCAGAAAACGTCAGACGGGAAGGGCGGAAAATGAAAAAGGTCGTCATATAAATGACGACCTTTTCAGTGCCCAGAATAGGAGTCGAACCTACACGTCTCTCAACACTCGCACCTGAAACGAGCGCGTCTACCATTTCGCCATCTGGGCATCGGCGGTACAAAGGTAATAAATTTTCATCATTTACAAAAAACGGAAGCAAAAAATTAACCGCATCGCACTTTTTTAGGGCTGCTCCCGCCGCCGAACGACGGGATAAAGGCAAAAAACGCCACGTCCGCAGGCAGTTTCCACAAAAAGCAACCCGAATATTCGCAATTCCGTTTTTTTTGCTATATTTGTAAGAAACTGTTTGAATTTTATTTCGAGATTATTTGAGAGTGATTTTCGAGCAGATTTCTTTTGCGGATTTGCAGGTAATAGCGGGCTATTTTCAAGAATACGGAAAAGAAATATGCCGAAAATAACCTCGAAGAAGCCGAAACTTTTTTTAGACAGAAAGCGAAAACACGATATAATAAAAGGCAAAACAGTTTCTAAATATGAAAACCTTAAAACTATCGACCCTGACCGTCGCCATAGTTTGCTCGGTCATATTGTCCGGTTGCGGAAAAGACGCGCAGCCGAAAGAAAAAGATTCGTCCTACGTCTTTGCCAAGGGAGCGGACATCAGTTGGGTAACGCAATTGGAGAACGAGGGGCGCACGTTCGCCACGGCAACCGGCAAACCCATGGAGTGTACGGCTCTGATGAAGGAACTCGGCATGAACGCAATCCGCCTGCGCGTGTGGGTGAATCCCGCCGACGGCTGGAACGCCGAAGCCGACGTGGTCGAAAAGGCGAAACGGGCGCATGAACTCGGATTGCGTCTGATGATAGATTTCCATTACAGCGACACTTGGGCTGACCCGGGGCATCAGACGATACCCACCGCATGGTCGGGATACGACATCGAGCGGATGAAACAAGCCGTCGCCGACCACACGACCGGAGTTCTGTCCGCGCTGAAAGCCGAGGGCATCGACGTCGAATGGGTTCAGGTCGGCAACGAAACCACCTACGGAATGCTTTGGGAAATCGGTAAGTCATGGACGGAGCCGGCGAACTACTCGGCACTGACGACCGCGGGCTACAATGCAGTGAAGAGCGTCTATCCCGATGCGAAAGTCATCGTCCATCTCGACCGCGGGCAGCAACTCGACCTCTACACCTATCTTTTCGGCGAAATCCTCAACAAGCACGGCGGCAGATACGACATCATCGGCATGTCGCTCTATCCGGACGCGACCAACTGGCGCGGATATGCCGAATCCTGCATCGCCAACATCAAAGACCTCTACGGACGCTACGGCAAACCCGTAATGATTTGCGAAGTCGGCATGCCGTGGGACGACGCCGACACGTCATATCAATTCCTGAGTTATCTGATACGCAACACGCGCTCGCGCACCGACGGACGCTGTCTGGGTGTGTTCTATTGGGAACCCGAATGTCCGCCGAACTTCAACGGCTACACAAAGGGGGCGTTCGACGAGCAGGGACGACCGACAAGGGCTATGGACGCATTCAAATAGAACGAAACGATGAAAACGAGAACCATATTTACGGCACTGGCGATTCTCGCGGCAGGCATCGCGACCGCCGCAGCGCAACCACGAACGGTTACGACGCTCAAATCGGGCTGGGAATTCCGCCGCGGGGAGAAGAACGGCGACGGCGAATGGACGAAAGTAACGATACCGCACGACTGGGCTATATACGGACCGTTCGACCGCAGCAACGACCTGCAAACGGTAGCCGTCATACAGAACGGCGAGCGCGAGGAGTCGGTAAAGACCGGACGTTCGGGCGGACTGCCCTACGTCGGCAAGGGCGGATACCGGCTCAACTTACCTATAATACATAAAGGCGACCGGCGGTTCACGCTTCTGTTCGACGGAGCGATGAGCGGAGCGCAGGTCTTCGTGAACGGCACGAAATGCGGCGGGTGGGCTTACGGCTACAACTCGTTCGCCGTGGACATAACCGACGCTGCGACCGATGGCAGCAACCTCGTCGAGGTCGAATTGGAGAATCTTCCGCAGTCGTCGCGCTGGTATCCGGGTGCGGGGCTCTACCGCAACGTGCATCTTATCGCCACCGGGCGTATCCACGTTCCGGTGTGGGGTACGCAGATTACCACGCCGTATGTCGGCAGCGACTATGCGTCGGTATGCCTGCGCACCGAAATAAGCAACCTGCCCGACGGGGAGATGCTGCGCATCGCGACAGTGATACGCGACGCCGATGGTCGGACGGTCGCCGCAAAGGACGATACGCGCAAAGTGTGCCGTTCGATGCCGTTCGAGCAGCATTTCACGGTCGATAGTCCGCGGCTCTGGTCGCCCGAATCGCCGACGCTCTACACCGCCGAATCGAAGATTTACCATAACGGACGTCTTACCGACGAGTACACGACCCGTTTCGGCATCCGTACCGTCGAGTTGCGCGCCGACAAGGGATTTTTCCTCAACGGCGAATGCCGCAAGTTCCGCGGTGTATGCCTGCATCACGACCTCGGACCTCTGGGTGCGGCGGTGAACAAGGCGGCGATACGGCGGCAACTGACGCTGCTGAAAGATATGGGATGCGACGCGATACGCACCTCGCACAACATGCCTGCGCCCGAACTCGTCGAACTGTGCGACGAAATGGGATTCATGATGATGATAGAGCCGTTCGACGAATGGGACGTAGCCAAGTGCGACAACGGCTACCACCGACTGTTCGCCGAGTGGGCGGAACGCGACATGGTGAATATGCTCCGCCACTACCGCAACAACGCCTCGGTAGTGATGTGGAGCGTGGGCAACGAGGTGCCGACGCAATGGACTGCGGGCGGCTACAAGGTCGCATCGTGGTTGCAGGGCATCTGTCATCGCGAAGACCCGACACGTCCCGTAACCTGCGGCATGGACCAAATCGACAGCGTACTCGAAAACGGATTCGCGGCACTGCTCGACGTACCGGGATTCAACTACAAGGTGTCGCGCTACGCCGAAGCCTACGCCAAACTGCCGCAGAACCTGATTCTCGGCAGCGAAACGGCATCTACCGTCAGTTCGCGCGGCGTCTACCACTTCCCGAACGAGGGCGGAGCGCAGAAAATCCACGCCGACAACCACTCGTCATCCTACGACACCGAACATTGCAGTTGGTCGAACATTCCCGACCTCGACTTCGCGGCTGACGAAGACCTGCCGTACGTCATAGGGCAGTTCGTCTGGACTGGATTCGACTATCTCGGTGAACCGTCGCCCTACGATACCGACGCATGGCCCAACCACAGTTCAATGTTCGGCATCATCGACCTCGCGTCGATTCCGAAAGACCGCTACTGGCTCTACCGCAGCATCTGGAACAGCGAAAACCCGACACTCCACATACTCCCCCACTGGACATGGCGCGACCGCAAGGGAGAGCCGACACCGGTCTATGTCTACACCTCCTACCCGTCGGCTGAACTGTTCCTGAACGGCAGAAGCCTCGGCATCCGCACCAAGCACAAGGGCGGCGACGTGAAGGAGCGTTACCGTCTGATGTGGGATGACGTCGCCTACGAAGCGGGCGAACTGCGCGTCGTCGCCTACGATGCCGGCGGCAAGGCGGCAGCCGAAAAGAGCGTCCGCACGGCAGGCAGACCGTACCGGCTCGAAGCCATAGCCGACCGTTCGCGCATCGCGGCGGACGGCGAAGACCTCGCCTACATCGAGGTACGCGCGGTGGACAAGGAGGGCAATATAGTGCCGACCGACGCGCGCGAGGTGCGGTTCAAAGTTTCGGGCGCAGGTTCATTCCGCGCCGCAGCCAACGGCGACCCCACGTCGCTCGAAGCGTTCCATCTGCCGCACATGCACCTTTTCGGCGGACGTCTGACCGCCATAGTGCAGGCGGGCATCGAAGACGGCACACTGACATTCGAGGCTTCGGCGAAGGGGCTGAAACCGGCAGTCATAACCATAAAAGCAGAATAACAAAACCATAAAACACAGACAAAAATGGACATCAGAATCGTAAAAAAGGCATTCGCCGACCGTTTCGGCGGCGAGAGCGCGGTTTATGCGTCGCCGGGACGCATAAACCTCATCGGCGAACACACCGACTACAACGGCGGATTCGTATTCCCGGGTGCGGTGGACTGCGGCATCGTCGCCGCGATACGCTCCAACGGCACCGACCGCGTGCGCGCCTACTCGATAGACCTTGGCGAAAGCAGCGAATTCGGGCTCGAAGAGAAGGACGCACCTGCCGAGGGCTGGGCGAAATACATCTTCGGCGTATGCCGCGAGATGACGAAATTGGGAGTGGAGGTTCGCGGCTTCGACTGCGCATTTTCGGGCGACGTGCCGTTGGGAGCGGGCATGTCGTCGTCGGCAGCACTGGAAAGCACGTTCGCTTACGCGCTCAACGACATGTTCGCCGACAACCGCATCGACAAATTCTCGCTCGCCAAGGTCGGGCAGATGACCGAGCATCACTACGTAGGCGTGAACTGCGGAATCATGGACCAGTTCGCCTCCGTTTTCGGCAGGAAAGGCAATCTGATGCGTCTCGACTGCCGCTCGATGGAGTTCGAGTACTTCCCGTTCGACCCTAACGGCTATCGTCTGCTGCTCGTCAATTCGGTCGTGAAGCACGAACTCGTCGATTCGCCGTACAACAAACGCCGCGAATCGTGCGAGCGCGTAGCGAAGACGCTCGGTATCGAAACTCTGCGCGACGCCGATTTCGCCAACCTCGAAGCGGTAAAGGATAAGATTTCGGAGGAGGACTACAAGCGCGCACGCTACGTCATCGGCGAGAAGCAGCGCGTACTCGACGTATGCAAGGCGTTGGAGAAGGGCGACTACGAGACCGTCGGCGCACGCATGTACCAGACCCACTGGGGCATGTCGCGCGACTACGAGGTGAGTTGCGAGGAGTTGGATTTCCTTGTCGAACTGGCTGAACGCTGCGGCGTAACGGGTTCGCGAATCATGGGCGGCGGCTTCGGCGGCTGCACCATCAACCTCGTGAAGGAGGAGTTGTACGACAATTTCGTCGCGACTGCCAAACGCGAGTTCAACGAAAAGTTCGGACACGAACCGAAGATTTACGACGTCGTGATTTCGGACGGTGCGCGAAGGCTGGAATAGGCGTCTGCGCCATGAAACGTCATCGGCGGAGAGTTTTTCTCTCCGCCGATAACATTTTATTAAGGACCTTAAAGACTTTAAGGGCTTTAAGGGCGTTTTTTGAGAGAGGGTTACCGCTTCAACACGATAGTGTCGCTTTTACCTTCGAGCCGCAGCACACCGTCGCCGCCACGCGACATACGGTAACGCCGGACGACACAGTTCTGCTCTACGCGCAGTCTGTCGCCCCTGACGGTGAACGCAAATGTCTCGACCATTCCGCCGGCTTCGCAATATCCCGCACTGCCCTTGCCGAACACCATGAACTCGTCTTTCCCCGACACCCGCCAGCGACCGACGAGAAATTCGGGACACTCGGCTTTGCGTCCTCCGACCGAACGGAGAACGAGCATGGCGACACCGACAATCAAAACCGCTAAAATTATCGAACCCAAAAGTATTATCATAACAAATCTTTGAACATCGGATAGTGCAACTTTCGGCGCAATTTGATTTTCCGCACGAGATTCAGCGGTCGTCTTTTCAGTACCGAGCGTCCGCCCGCCGCGACGAAATCGTCGACGGCATCGAGTACCCGCGCCGAGCATCGGCAGTCGCGGTGCGGCTCATGGCGCATGGTGTGTTTGCGGATTTCGTCCATCAACTCCTCGGGACGCGAGAGTGCCGTTTCGAGAGCGGGAATCACCTCGTCGGGGTCGGTTACGTCAAGCAGATGCGCCCCAGGCATGGTATTGCGGAACGAAACGACCGGTTTGTCCATGAACATGAACTCCAACATTATCGATGACGCGTCGCACAGCATCGCATCCGCCCGCCGCATGGCATCCGCAGAAAAGGTGTTGCCGAGAAATTCGGCATTCGGGTATTTCGCCGCGATGTCGGCGTAACGCGCAAGTATCTCCTTGTCATCCAATTTGGGATGGAACATGAATATCCAGTCCCAGCGGTTCCCGGCGACCGCCTTTTCAATCGTATCAGCCAATATGGGTGTCGAGGTCAGCGACCGCGTGAACGTCGAGGAGTACAGCACCACCGGTCGCGAGTGCGGCTCGCGGCGGAGCATCTCCTCCGAAAAATAGGTGTCGGCTTTCGTCCATCCAGTCTCGTAGACGCGGAACGTTCCGTCCGCCGCCTCTATTTTGCGAAAAGGTTCGGTGGACGACGGTCCCTGCGTACAGTATATGTCGAACCAGCCGCGAATTGCGAAATGAGATTTACAATTATCCGCCCGCTTGTTTATCGGATATCCGTGGAACAGACAGACTTTGACTCCATTGAAAAAGTCGGGGATATAATTTCCCGGGGCGAACACCGCCAGCGGGTCGTACTCCTGCGCCTCCTCTATCGAGCGCAGCAACTTCCGCGAGGCGACCGGCTCGGACGTACAACGCTCCTCGACGAACCATGCCGCTTCATCGCCGCGGCGGACAATCTCCGCTTCGAGCGGAAACAGTATCGAATAGGCATAATAGTCAGTTACGTACAGAATATATCGCTTTCCCATAACTTTTACCGCTTTTATCGGTGAATATATTTTTCCCAGTACCAACGCCGCGCAGGTTTTGACCAGCCGTGGCAGCCGAACGGCAGATTGCCAGCACCAATCAGTCTCTCGCAGCGGTCGGGATGATTGTCGAACGAAAATTCGGTAGCGACCTTCATCGGCGGATAGACGAAATTTTTCGGCTCGACCGCCCAGAATATATCCTCACTGTACATGTGGTGGGTCTGTTTCAGATAAAATTCCGCCCTGTCGCGCAGTTCGCCGCACGCCCTGCGGAACGACTCCACGCGCCGCAGCGAAAACCCTCCGTTGCCGACCCTGCCGTACAGTTTCCGGTTTTTCGGGAAGAACAGACGAATAACCGGCAGCGACCATACGCCGCGCCGCCACCACACGCCGCCGATGCAGTCGTAGCCGCGCGCGCACCACTCCGCCAACTCATCGCGGAACACCCACGCATCGGTCTGGCATATCAGAATGTATTCGCAGTCGGCGAACATATCGTAGAATTCGCGCGACAGACACATGCGGTTGTAGCCCGCAATTCCGTTTTCGCGTCCAAGCCACTCGCTGCCTACCTCCGTTACCGTCGCATCGAGTCCATCGGGCAGCGCGCCGTCCAGAATACCGTCGGTCGGCATCCCTTTCGGCACGAGAAACACATGCGGATAACGGCGCAGCACCTCGGCATTGTGCGACAGCGACAACCGTTCGTCATCGTCGAGTTCCGGCTTATAGAGCGGAACGACCACCTTGACTAACTCCTTGCCCATAATCCGTAGCGCAGATACTTGATGAACAAAACGTAAGACAGTCGGTCGAACATGTCCCTGCGGATATAGTCCTCCGTCAGACGCCACAACTCCCTGCGCGAAAGAACGTGCCGTTTGAACAGAAATTTGAGCATCCTCATTTCGGCTTCGCGGTTCATCCGCTCTATCTGCCGAGGCGAAAATCCCCCCCCCGAAGCGAACATCGGAAGACGCGACTGCCATTTTTCATGACATATCCTGGCATTCTCGTACCACTCGCGGCTGAAATTGCCTATCGACGCATGAAAAACCTCCGCCAGATTGCATACGTAATTACGGTAATTGCATGCGACCGCAATAGTGAAATCGATATCGTAGGCATGGAATCCCGTGAACAGTTTCTCGTCGAACGGCGAACGCTCCCACACGTCGCGACGCACTATCAGGCACATTCCGTCGAGGCATATCACCGGCGAGAAGTCGAGACCGTCGGGATTTATGCTCTTGCGCTCGACCTTTCCGTCGGGCATTCCCTGATAATAATTGAATCTCGTATGTTCGCGCAGCGAGCCGAAGCCCGTCAGCGGCGACAACTTGGAAACCGAACCCGCAAAACCTATGACGCCGCAGTCGGGTTCGCGCAGTTTGCGGGCGATGATTTCGCCCCAGTTCTGCGTCCGGAACTCGACGTCTTCATGCACGAAGCACAGCAGGTCGTAACGGGCGTTGCGCGCACATTCGTTGTATATGCTGCATATTCCGCGATGCGCCTCGCGATTGTCGAACGCCGTGAACTCGAACGGAACGCCTATCGTCGCTTCGACGTTGGCTCGCAGTGCCGCCGCGGAATCGGGATTTATGGAACAGGTTATTACGGTAAACATTCGCAGTTATTTTTCACAAAGGTAGCACTTTTTTCCGAAAGGTCGCCTATCGTCCCCAATTCTCGCGGTCGAGCGTGCGATAGGTTATGGCTTCGGAGATGTGCGACGCCCCGATTTCGGCTGCGCCGTCGAGGTCGGCAATCGTGCGGGCGACCTTGATTATGCGGTCGTAGGCGCGTGCCGAAAGGCTCAAACGCTCCATAGCCCGTTCGAGCAGGCTGCGCGCTTCGGCATCCAGACGGCAGAATTCGCGCAGCATACGGCTGTTCATCATCGCGTTGGAGTGGATGCCCAGTCCGGCGAAACGCTCCGACTGTATATTGCGCGCACGGATTACCCGTTCGCGAATCGCATCACTCGTCTCCTCCTCGCGCGGAGAGTTCATGTCGCCTATCGCAACGGGGGTTACCTCGATGTGCATGTCGATACGGTCGAGCAGCGGACCCGAAATCCGCGAAAAATAGCGGTGAATCGCCGACGGAGCGCACGAACACTCCTTGGTCGGATGGTTGTAGTAGCCGCACGGGCAGGGGTTCATCGCCGCCACGAGAGTGAAATTGGCGGGATATTCGACGCTGTATTTCGCACGAGAGATGGTTATGGTCTTGTCCTCCAACGGCTGGCGCAGCACTTCGAGAACATTGCGTCCGAACTCCGGCAGTTCGTCGAGAAACAGCACTCCGTTATGCGCAAGGCTCACTTCGCCGGGTTGCGGCGACTGTCCGCCGCCCACGAGTGCGACCTGCGACGTCAGATGGTGCGGCGCACGGAACGGACGCTGCGTCAGCAGTCCTGCGCTGTCGCCCAATTTTCCCGCTACGGAGTGAATTTTCGTGCATTCTATCGCCTCTTCGAGCGTCATCGGCGGCAGAATCGTCGGCAATCGGCGCGCGAGCATCGTTTTGCCCGACCCGGGTGCGCCTATCATCAACACGTTGTGTCCGCCCGCCGCGGCGATTTCCATCGCACGCTTGACATGCGCCTGCCCCCTCACGTCGGCGAAATCCTCGGCGAAACGGGTTTCGCCCCTGAAACCCTCCGCATCGAAGCGCGCGGCTGCCGACGGCACTATCTCGCGTTCGCCGTTCAGGAACTCTATCGCCTCGACGAGCGTCCGCACGGGAATAATATCTATGCCCCCGACCACAGCCGCCTCCGCCGCATTGTCGGCAGACACGACCATGCGGCGCATCCCGCGCTCCTTCGCCATAACCGCCAGCGGCAGTACGCCTCTAACCGGTTTCACGCCGCCGTCGAGCGACAGTTCGCCGACGAACATCGTATCGGCGAGCATCTCCGGCGCGACCTGCTCCGTCGCCGCGAGAATCCCTACGGCGATAGGCAAATCGAAGCCCGAGCCCTCCTTGCGCAAATCGGCGGGAGCGAGATTGACCACAACCTTTTTGCCCGTCATCCGTCGCGACGAATTTTCGAATGCGGCTCGTATGCGCTGTTCGCTCTCCTTCACGGCACTGTCGGGCAGACCGACGAGATAAAGCCCCAAGCCGCTGCCCGCGACATTGACCTCGACCGTAACGCCTACGGCGCGTATCCCGACTATCGCTCCCGCGAAGCACTTTACGAACATGGCATCCCTATATTATATATAACGTTTTTTAGAACGGATCTACGTTTATCGGTGTACCAGGCACTCCGAATTCGGTACTCTGAACAGAACGCAATGCGTCTTCGGCAGCCGATGCAGCAGGCACATCCCCGCCGCCGCTGTAATAGTCGTCGAACTGCTCGCCGCTGCCGGCGGATATGTCCTCCATATCGGCGAACTGCGCCTGGTCTTTGAGGAATTTCAGACGTATGTCAGTTACCGCACCGTTACGGTGCTTGGCAAGGATGATTTCGGCAAGACCAGCCGTAGGCAGACCGTCCTCGGTCTGGGTGAATCCGTAATATTCGGGACGGTGGATGAATGCCACGATGTCGGCATCCTGCTCGATTGCACCCGACTCGCGGAGGTCGCTCAACTGCGGACGCTTCGAGCCGCCGCGTGCCTCGGTCGTTCGGTTCAACTGCGAGAGGGCGAGAATCGGCACGTTCAACTCCTTCGCGATAGCCTTCAACGTTCGCGAAATGAACGCCACCTCCTGCTCGCGGTTGCCCTTGTTGTCCTGCGTGCCGCCAGTCATAAGTTGGAGGTAGTCGATGATTATCAGTTTGATGCCGTTGTGCGTGTGCAGACGCCGTGCCTTCGAGCGGAACTCGAATACCGACAATGCCGGCGTATCGTCGATATAGAGAGGTGCCATACCGAGCGGCTTCACCTTGCTTTCGAGCAGTTTCCACTGCTCGGGCGAGAGTTTTCCGCTTCGGATGAGCGTGCCGGCAAGTCCCGTTTCAGCCACGATAAGTCGCGTCATCAACTGTGTGGACGACATTTCGAGCGAAAAGAACGCCACCGGCGTTTCGTAGTTCACCGCCATGTTGCGCGCCATCGAAAGCACGAACGCCGTCTTACCCATCGAAGGACGTGCGGCGATAATCACGAGGTCGGACGGCTGCCAGCCGAGCGTAATGTTGTCGAGCGCGGTGAAGCCCGAGCAGACGCCGCTGTATCGCGAATCGTTCTTGCCCGCCTCCTCGATTTGGAGAATAGTGCGGCGGAGGATGTCGGACGCGCTCTGCACCGAACGCTTGACGTGTCCCTCGGTGATTTTCAGAATCTCCGACTCGGCGAATCCGATAAGGTCGGTAACGTCGGTGGCATTGTCGTAGGAGCGTTTCTGAATCTCGACCGCCGAACGTATCAGTTCGCGCTGGACGTATTTCTGGGCGATGATTCGCGAGTGGAACTCCACGTTCGCCGCCGAACCGACCTTCTGCGTCAGTTGGGCGAGGTATGCCGCACCGCCGACCTTCGTCAGTTCGCGTTTCGATTTGAGACGTTCGGTAACGGTATAGAGGTCGATAGGCTTGCGCGCCTGCGACAACTCCTCGATAGAACGGTATATCAACCGGTGTTCTTCGGTATAGAACGCCGGTTCGGTCAGATACTCCTGCACGGTCGTAATCGAATCGTTTTCGAGCATCAGCGCACCGAGTACCGCCTCTTCGAGTTCGACCGCCTGAGGAGGGACGCATCCCGCTTCCGGAACGAGAGCCTCGTAGGCGTCCCTGTTTCGCGAAGACTGCTTGTATTCTTTTGCCATATCGGAAAATATTCTTTTGGAAAGACAAATGTATGAATTTTTTGTCGTGCGGGCAAACTATCCGGCAAATATCGCCGCTACTCCTCGCCCAACTCCCTGCGCGACGCCGCAACCGTGGCTACGCTCACCCGCACATCGCCCCCGCATGCCGCGAAAATCGCTTCGGCGCACGAAATCACCGTCGCTCCCGTCGTAAAGACATCGTCCACCAGCAGGACATGTTTTCCGCGCAGCCGCTGCGGATGCCGCACCGCAAATATGCCGTCCACGTTATCCCATCGGTCGCCGTGCCTCTGCTGCGTCTGGCTCGGATTGTTCACCCTGCGTCTGACGCTGCGGAAATCGCACGGGACACCGAGCGAGTGCGCCACGCCCTCGGCGATATACTCCGACTGATTGTAGCCGCGCGAGATTCTCTTGCGCCAGTGCAGCGGAACCGGCACCACGACATCGACATCGCCGTACAATCCTCCGGCAGCGAGTTCCGCGCCGAGCCAGCGACCGATGCGGACCGCCAGAATCCACCTGCCGCCGTACTTGAAATCGTGAATCAGCCGCCGCCAGTCGCTGCCGTCGATAAACCAGTAGAGAGCCGCCGCGCGTTCGACCGGAACGAGACCCCAGAACTTGCGCCACATCGGATTGTCCGCCTCGCGGCAGAAACCCGTCAGCGGAATACGGTAGCGGCAGGCTGTGCAGACGAACCGTTCGCCGTCCGACATCATCGAGCCGCAAACGGGACATACATCGGGAAAGACGAGCGACGCGAGGTCGGACACCGCCCGTTTCAGCATCCGCACCAACCTACTGTACATCGACATCGCAGATTATCGTTACGCCTCGGAAGTCGCTGCGCGCCCTCACCTCGGCTATCTCGTCGCGGAGCAACGCGCGGGCGCGGGCAAACGAAGCCGAAGCCTCGATTTTGAGCATTATTTCGAGAATATGTTCGTCGCGCACACGGTCTATCATCGGCGCCGCAGGTCCGAACACGCGCGCGCCGAACCGCCGGCGCAACGCCGTATCGAGCGACCGCGCCGCAGCAGCCAGCCGCTCAGCCGCCGAACTGCGCATCGTAATGCGTATCAGCCGCGTATACGGAGGATAGGAGAACAGCCGCCGTTCGTCGAGCATCGAAGCCGCCATGGGTTCGTAGCAGCACTCGTCTATCCACGCGAAGAGCGGATGGGTCGGTTCGGCGGTCTGCACGACCACTTCGCCCGCAGCATCGCGGCGTCCGCACCGTCCCGCAACCTGCACGAGCAGTTGCCAGGCGCGTTCACCCGCCCTGAAATCGGGTGCGTTCAGCAGATTGTCGGCATTGAGAATGCCTATCAGTGTAACTCCGTCGAAATCCAGTCCCTTCGAGATTATCTGCGTGCCGACCAGAATATCGGCTTCACGGCGTGCGAATGCGGAGATTATGCGTCGGTACGCCGCGTCCGAAACCGCCGTTTCGCCGTCGAGCCGCAAGACGCGCGCCTGCGGGAAGAGTGCCGATATTTCGTCCTCGACGCGCTCCGTACCGAATCCCATCGGCGCGACATCGGCTTTGGCGCACGACGGGCAACGCTTCGGAGTCGGCATCTGCCAGCCGCAGTAGTGGCATCGCAGCGTACCCGAACTCCTGTGGAGCGTCAACGTAACGTTGCAGTGCGGGCATCGGGCAGTCCAGCCGCACTCGGGACACTCGACGTAGGGCGAATAGCCGAGACGGTTCTGGAACAGCATCACCTGCTCGCCCCGAGAAAGGCGTTCACCGATTTTGTCGAGCAGAACTTTGTTGAAACGCGACTTGCGCTCGCCCCGTTTCACGGCAAGCATCGTGTCGGATATTATCACCCGCGGCGGGACGCTGCCGCCGTAGCGTTCGTCGAGCCGCACGCGGACATATTTGCCAGCCAAGGCATTGGCATAACTCTCCATCGACGGTGTGGCACTGCCCAGCACCGCTTTCGCGCCGTGTATCGAAGCGAGCATCACGGCGGCATCGCGACCGTTGTAGCGCGGCGACGGTTCGCTCTGCTTGTAGCCCGAATCGTGTTCCTCGTCCACTATCACCAGTCCGAGCCGACTGAAAGGCATGAACACCGCCGACCGTGCGCCGACCACGAGATTGCCGCCCGACGAGTTGAGCAGGCGCATGTAGGCAGCCGTGCGGCGGGCGGGAGTGAGTTTGGAGTGATACGGAACGACCCGTTCGCCGAATGCCTTGCGCAGACGCTCGACAAGTTGCGTCGTAACCGATATTTCGGGTACGAGGTAGAGTACATCCTCGCCGCGGGAGAGCGCGGCGGCGATAAGGTGCATGTATATTTCGGTCTTGCCCGAACTCGTAACGCCGTGCAGCAAAACCACTCCGCGCGACGAGAATCCCTCGCGCACCTCGTCGAGCGCATGCGACTGGGCGGGCGACAGTTCGGGCAGAACGGCAGCGTCGGTTACGGCTTCGGGTGCGGTTTCGCGCTCCGACACCTTTATTATACCGGCATCCGCCAACGCCTTTACCGTCGGCGCGTCGGCATCAGTCTCGCGGCGCAGCAGAGTGCCGCCCGCCGACCTCAACGCCAGAATCAGGGCGTGGCGTTTCGGCGCGCGGCGGCGCATACGCTCCTCGATTTCGTCGGCAAGCACCGATTCGTCGAGCGTCAGCACCTTTTCGCGGCGCGGCGAATAGGCGGCGAACTCCTCCTCGGTACGGGCATGAGGCTTGACGGTCGCAGGCAGAGCCATGCGCATCACTTCGCCGACGGTACACATGTAGTAATCCGCCATCCACTCCCAGAACCGCATCTGCTCGGGCGTTACCAGCGGTCTGTCGTGCAGCACCCGCAGGATGCTTTTCGTGCGACCTCTTTTGGGCGTATCGTCGTGCAGCCGCCACACGATGCCCGTATAGACACTCCGTGCGCCGAACTGCACCGCGACGGCGACACCCGCAACGGGGTTCATACCCTCGCCAACGGCGAAAGTATAGAGCGGCTGCGCGAGCGGCAGAAGTATATCGGCATAACGTGGCATAATCTACTGCAAAGATAGCGTATTTTTTCCACGAACGCCCGATTTTCAAAAACGGTTCGTTGATAAATTCCGGCTGTCGAATCGGACGAATCGCCGGTTCGTTGAATATATTTTCGGCAGGCATCGCGTTGCCCTATATTTGCTGCGAACAACTGTGCAAAACAACATTCAACAAATACTCTGACACTATGACAAACTATCGCAAAATCAGTTACGAAGCACCCGAACTGGAAGTGCATCCAATTACATTGGAACGCGGTTTCGCCGCGAGCGACCATTGGACAGGCGGAGAGGCAGAACCGCTTGCGTTCGGATTCTATCTTCCGGAAGGAGAAGATTATTAACCATCAAAAATCGTAAGAACATGAAAAACGAAATGAAATACACTGTCTGCATCGCCGCAGCCGCAATGGCGTTCGGCGGATGCGTCAAATCGGACGAACAGTCCGAGATTCCTTCATCGGCAGGCAAGGTCGCCGTATCGTTCGCCGCTCAAAGCGAACATATCGGCGGCGATTCGCGAGCAGCAATCGACGAAGGTTACGAAAACGGAACTTTCAGCGGAACATGGGAGGCGACCGACCGTATCTCGGTCGAAGCGACGCTCGACGGGACGAGCGAACACCTCAACTTTTCATACGACCCCGAATCCCGCCTGTTCAAAGGCGAAATGACCGAGGGTGTCGGTCGCCGTACCTACCGCGCCGTATATCCCGCAACCGACGGTTTCAACTCGATTCCGTTCGGACGCGAACGCGCACAGAACGGCAAATCGTTCAACAGCTCATACGACGCGATGATGTCGCCGCTTATCACGGTCGAGAACGCCGCAGCGGGCAAGACCGACAACGGCGACGGAATCGTATTCGGATTACAGCACCTCACGGCTATCGTCGCTGCGGGATTCACCTCCTCCGACGCTACGGCGGGCGGTGAAAAAGTCAAGGCGATAGTGCTTTCGGCGGACAAGGCGGTTTCTGCTTCGACGCTCGCGCTCGACACCGATACCATGACCGCCGCCCTCGGCAGCGAAAGTCAGTCGGCGCACATAGCAGCCATTTTCGACAATGCAGCGTCATCGACGGCAGCCGACGCCCGCGCATTCTTCAACGTTCCGGCAGGCGAATACGGAGCATTGACGCTCGACATCGTAACCGAGAACCATGTGGCGACCGTCGAAATCGACCGCAGCGGCAAGCCACTCGAAGCGGGCAAACTCTATTTTCTCAACCGCGCCGTCGGCGAGTGGACGGAAATCACCGAGCCTGCGGCGGTATGGATAGGCAACGAGGATTTCGCCACTATGGAAATCGAGGACGACATGACGGGACGCTGCTCGCTCGACATCGCCGTTCCTGCGGGCATCCGCAAGATGAGCATCGCAATCGACTCGCCGATACTTACGCCCGACCTGCTGGGCGAATTCGGACTGGCAGCCGAAATGGACCTCATCGACAATCCGACCTACGCCGAGATGCTCGGCGGCATGGGTCTGCCGACCGGCGATACGCTCGTGAACAGACACAGCGTACTTTTCGACGTCGGTTCGCTCGTTCCGCTCATCAACATGATTTCGGGCGGCATGACTGCGACGAACAACTTCACGATAACGCTCGAAGACTTCTCGGGTCGCACATTGGTGCGCACGATGTCATTCACCTGCAACTCGCCGAAAGCGACCGGCACAATCGCCTACAACAACGATGCTGATTTGTGGTTCAACACCGCCACGCTGACCGCCAAGGTCGAAAATGCGGGGGGGGGAACGGTCGCCGTCGAGTATAAACTCGCTACCGAAACCGAGTGGCAGACCGCCGAACTCGTTTCGGGCGACACTTACAAAATCGCGCCCAAGTTCGCCGATGTAGCAGCGACCGACGACCGTCTCGCCTACAAATCGCACGTCGCAGGAACGGGCGTATGGCTCGGCAACACCTACGATATCCGACTGACGGTAGACGGCGCGGAGATAGCGACCGCGACATTCGATGCAGGCGGCACGAAAGACGCTATTCAGGACGCGTCGATGGATAATTGGAGTACGCATTATGTTTCGGGTACATTCGTAGCCGGCAACGTACAATATCCGAACACGGACGACGGCAATCTGTTCTGGTCGAACGGCAACAACAAACAGACGCCGAATCTCTGTTCGCAGGATAGTTCAATCGCAGGATTCAACGGCGTTTCATGCGCCAAACTCAAAGGAGGAACTGCTCTCAATATATTCGCCGCAGGAAACCTATTCTCCGGACAAATGGCGGTAGAGGGCCTCGGCGGAGCGCTGGCAAAATTCGGACAGAAATTCGCATACACCGGACGTCCGTCTGCAATCAAATGCAGGTACAAGGCAACCATAAGCAAAATGACACATGTCGGAAGCAAGGACACCGGCAACGGACATGTGGTAAACGAAACTATCGACCCTGCACGCATCATGTTCTGCATTGTCGATTGGAGCGACCGCCACGTCATCAAATCCGGAACATCGGTAGACCCAACCACTTTCTTCAATCCCGAAACAGCATCATCGGTGAATGAGGGCAAAGTGATAGGATACGGTTCTCTGCTCGTTACCGAGACCACTGCCGCCGGAGTGAACGGAGCGGACGAGAACGGATGGGTGGAACTGACGCTTCCGGTATGCTGGTACGACACGGCAGCGGAAAATCCGTCGGCAAGCAACTTCTCAATCGTAATCTCGGCAGCATCGAGTGCCTACGGCGACTACCTGACGGGCAGCACCAACAACGAACTCTGCATAGAGGATTTCGAGTGGGTGTACTAACCTCGCGATATGCTATCGCAAAAACATCGGACAACCTGCTTGGGTTGTCCGATGTTTCATTATAAGTAAAATAGGTAATATAGGTAGTATAAGTAGTATAGGAGAGTGTCATATATTACCTATATTACCTATATTACCTATATTACCTAATATCTATCTCTCCGCTATTTCAGGCACTCGTTCAGCAGTGCGGCAAGGCGGTACGACGCACGAGCCAGACAGCGGTCGAGAATCGGTTCGAGGCGTATATCCTGTTCGCGGGTCATGAAATAATCCTCTTTCGCCCACTCGTACAGCGGCTTGCACTCGCGACCCATGTCGTAAGCCCAGTCGCGCGGAGTTCCTGCGGCGAGCGCATCGGCTTCGGCACCGTGGCAGACCGCGACATCCTCGGCGTACATTTCGGGCGAGAACGCTCCGTGGCGGTTGATGACCACGCCGTCCCAATACTTCTTCCACGAACATTTGGTTTCAGCCTTTTTCTTTCCGGTATGTCCGTTGGAGAGCAGGAAATTGAAGTTGCGCTGCGATGCGGCTATGCCCGAGATGCGCACATGGGCTATGCTGTGCATGTCGCCCACGAGGTGAATCATCGTGCGGAGTGCGGCTACCACCGTCGAATCGCTGTGCGACGCACGGTTGCGCAGCACGTCGGCGGCACGCTCTATCTGCACGACGGCATCGTGTTCGGATTTAGGAGCGGATTTCAAATCCGCATCGAGCGACACGTAGTGCCAGCCCGCAGTATGTCTCGCATCCTTGCGGATGTCGTCGAGCCACATGGCGTTGTCTTTCAGCGAACCGCCCAGAATGCGCTCCGCTTCGGCTTTCGCCGCCGGCGTCAGACGCTCCGCAGCGAGTACGGCTATCGTTTCGTGTCCCTGCTTGTTCCACGCAAAGGCTTCCGCTGCGGACATGACTATCGCCGCAGCCAATATGTATTTCAATGTATTCTTCATTTTACAGTCGCTTTCGGGTTATTTGGCAAAAATCGCATTCAGTATCGCGGCAAGACGGTATCCCGCCTTGACAGCCTGCGCTTCGGACAGCGTCTTCATACGTTCCTTGGTCGCTTCCGGCACATCGTTGTACTCGCCATGACGCGGCAGCAGTTCGAAAGTCTCGCGCATCGCAAGAGCATTCTCGTATGCCCAGTCGGCAGGCGTTCCCTTGCAGATTTCGGCTATCTGCTCCGGAGTCGCCTTGTCGAGATTACGGTAGTAATCCTCGCATTTCCAACCCTTATGGAACGTCGAGAGCGACGCATCCCAAAAGTGGTGCGAACTGTTTTTCTTGCCGTTAATGTAAATCGAATAACTCTTGTACTTCGGCTGGTCTTCGTAGCGCGTATGCGACGGACAGTGCATGTCGCCGACGAGATGAATCAGATATTTCAGATTGTCGCGCACGAGCGAATCCTGCATCTTGTTGTACTTCTTCATCTTCTTCTGAATGCGGATGATGTGGTACACGGCGTTTTTCTCGTTGTTCCTGATATGGCGGAACGTTTCGTCCACCGGCACGCCATGGGTTTTCGACGTAGCCTCGAAACCCGGGCAGTTGCGCCAGTAGTCCATCCACGACGCATAGTAAGGCAGCGTGTGGTGGAGATAGCCGCGGCACTTCTCTTTCGCTTCGGGCGTGAGGTGCTGCTCGGCGATGTAGGCGATGACGGAGTGTCCGACATTGTTCCAGCCCTTGGCAGGCATGATTGCGGCGACGGCAAGAACCGCAGCGGCAATCGGCATCAGTAGTTTTCTATTCATAAATTATGGTTTTAGGTGATTATTTTCGGTTTCGGTACAGATAAATAGATACGTCTATGTCGAAAAGGTTAAATGCGCTCACTCTCTGTTTTTGGTGTCGATGCAGATTGTTACCGGTCCGTCGTTCACGAGTTCGACCTTCATGTCGGCTCCGAATCTGCCCGTCGCGACCTTGCGACCGAGCATCGATTCCAGCGCGGCAACGAACTTTTCGTACATCGGGCGCGAAACGGGTTCGGGAGCGGAGCGGATATACGACGGGCGGTTGCCCTTGCGGGTCGAGGCATAGAGCGTGAACTGGCTGACGACCAATACGTCGCCGCCTACCTGATTCACATCGAGGTTCATTACCCCGTCGGCATCGTCGAAGATGCGCAGGCGTGTGATTTTGCCGCACAGCCAGTCGATGTCCTCCTGCGTGTCGGCAGACTCGATGCCGAGCAGGACGAGCATACCGCGACCGATTTTGCCGACGGACTCCCCGTCGATTCTCACTTCGCAACGGGCGGTTCTCTGGATAACGGCTCTCATGGCTACTCCTGCGTGGATTCGAAATAACGCCACAGATTGTCGTCCTGCGGCACGGGCGCGACGATTCGCACCGGCTCCTTGCGCACCGGATGCACGAACTCCACCGAGCGCGAGTGGAGCGAGATACCGCCGCCCGCATTGGAGCGTTTCGCGCCGTATTTAAGGTCGCCCTTTATCGGGCAGCCGATTTTGGAGAGTTGTGCGCGAATCTGATGGTGGCGACCCGTCAGCAACTCCACTTCGAGCAACGTATAGCGGTCGCCGCACGCCAACACCTTATAGCGCAGACGCGAGAGTTTCGCATCGCCCTTCGGCTTGTCGTAGGCATACGAACGGTTGCTCCGTCCGTCGCGCAGTATGTAGTGCGTCAGTTCGCCCTCCTCCTTTTCGGGACGCGATTCGACGACCGCCCAGTATCTTTTATGGATTTCGCCGTTGCGCAGCATCTCGTTGAGCCGTACCAGAGCCTTCGACGTCTTGGCGAACAGCACGGCTCCGCTCACCGGACGGTCGATACGGTGGGCGACGCCCAGAAATACGTTGCCCGACTTGGCATCGCGCACGCGGATGAACTCCTTTATCTCGTTTTCGAGAGCCGAATTGCCGTCGGGATCGGGTTGTACCAAATCTCCGCAACGTTTGTTCACGGCGAGCAGATGGTTGTCTTCGTACAGAATATCTCTTTTGTCGAACATGGTTTCTTCTTTTTTGGAGGCAGATTACAGCCTGAACGTGAACGGCAGCAGAGCCTCGGCATTATCGACCACGGAGGCTGTACCTCCGCCGCTCATGATTATCCGTATCGGCGTTCCCTGACGGCGTTGGACGTCGAGAATCACCTGGCGGCAGCCGCCGCACGGATAGCACTCGCGCTCCGACGGGTCGGAAGCGATTGCAAGAGCCTCGACGGGGTCGTTCGGAAAGTTCGCTTCGGCATAATAGAGCAGCGACCGTTCGGCACAGATTCCCGACGGGAAAACCTCGCTTTCGCTGTTCGCGCCATGCAGGACTGCACCGCTACGCAGGCGTGCGGCGGCACCGACGCGGAATTTCGAGTACTCGGCATACGCCTTTCCGACCGCTTTCTGCGCCTCGGCGACCAATGCGCGGTCGTCGGCTGCGAGGAAGTCGAGCGAATCGACATGAAGATATCCGATTTCAAGTTTTTTCTCCATAACTCCTTATTTTATCCAAGGTGTAATCTTTACAAAGGTATCAATAATTCGCAATATTCGCAAATTCCGCGCAAAAACGGAGAGCAGCGGCGACAGAATAAAGCCTCCTTAAAGACCCTAACGACTTTAAGGACTTTAAAGTCTTTAAGGTTTTTAAGGTCCTGCGCCCCTCAAAAGCAAATAAATTTGCTTTTGAGGGGCGCATACACTACCTTTGCTAATCATGTATGCTTGGGGAGACGACAGAAGGTACAACAGTTACGCGGCATATTTCCGCCGAATCATGGGCGGTCGCATGCAGAAGGTCGCGATAAATGCGGGCTTCACATGCCCCAACCGCGACGGTACGGTCGGTACGGGTGGCTGCACGTTCTGCAACAACGGAGCGTTCACGCCCTCATACTGCATGTCGCACAAAAGCATCACCCGCCAAATCGACGAAGGCATAGAGTTCCACCGCAACCGATACCGTTCGGCGGAACGGTTCCTCGCCTATTTCCAGTCGTTCTCCAACACCTATGCACCGCTCGACCGCCTACGCGAACTCTACGACGAAGCCCTCGCCCATCCGCTCGTGGCGGGAATAATCGTCGGCACGCGCCCCGACTGCGTGGACGAAGCCAAACTCGACTACTTCGCCTCGCTCGCCCGAGACCATTATGTCGCACTGGAATACGGCATCGAATCAACATACGACGCCACGCTGCGGGCGATAAACCGCGGACACGACTTCGCGACGGCGCAGCGGGCAGTCGCGATGACTGCCGAACGCGGGCTGCACGTCGGCGCGCACTTCATTCTCGGTCTGCCGGGCGAGAGCGACAGCATGATTGTCGAGCAGGTCGAACGCATCAACGCACTGCCGCTGACGACGGTCAAGTTCCATCAGTTGCAGGTCTTCGCCGGCACGGCTATGGCTGCCGAATACGACCGCGACCCGTCGCAGTTCCGGTTCTGGGAGGTGGACGAATACATCGACCTCTTCATCGAGATTCTGCGCCGGCTGCGCCCCGACATCGTCGTCGAGCGTTTCGCGAGCGAAGCACCGCCCCGCTACCACTACGGGCGCAACTGGGGACTGATTCGCAATCAGACGCTTTGGACGATGCTCGAAAAAAGATTGTGCGAAATCGATGCGCACCAAGGCGAAAAATTCGTAAATTTGTAGCGAATATTACTTTACCCCATGATACAAATAGGTAAAACGAGTGTACTCTCGACTTTCAAGGAGTATTTCCTGATGACATTGGGAATGTGCATCTATGCGTTCGGCTGGATAGGCTGCATTCTGCCCGCCCACTGCGCGGGCGGCGGAGCGAGCGGACTGTCGCTGCTCGTCTACTATCTCACCGGAGGTGCAATCTCGATAGGTATGATGGTATTGATACTCAACGCCGTATTATTGCTTATAGCGGGCTTTATAGTCGGCTGGAAATTCGGCATCAAGACCATCTTCTGCGTCATCGTACTGTCGCTCGCCATGTCCGCGATGCAGAAAATATTCACCCTGCCCGACGGTACGATAATGGACGTGTTCCGGCTCGACAACCGGCTGCTGTCGTCGATTCTCGGCGGCATCTTCTCGGGAATCGGCGTCGCTCTCTGCTTCATGCAGGGCGGCTCGACGGGCGGAACGGACATCGTGGCGATGATAATCAACAAGTACCGCACCGTCTCCTACGGCAAAATCGTCCGCATGTCCGACTCGTTCATCATCGCGGCGGCGATATTCACCCCGCAGGTCGGCATCGACGGCGTAATCTACGGATTCGTCATGGTCGCCGTATTCAGTTACACGGTCGATATGATAATGGCGGGCAACCAGCAGTCGAGCCAGATTTTCATCATCTGCAAGGACTACAAGGCTATGGCGGACGCGATGAACAACATCGACCGCGGAGCGACCGTCATCGACGCGACGGGCTGGTACTCCAAGACCAATTCGAAAATAGTCATGGTGATATGCCGCAAGCGCGACATGCACTATATTCTGAAAATAGTGAAGAGCGTCGACCCCGAAGCGTTCATCACGGCTGGTTCCGTCATGGGCGTCTACGGCAAAGGCTTCGACGCGCTGAACAAAATCTGACGCCGCAGAACGACACATAGGTAATATAGGTAGTATAAGTATTATAGGAGAAGCAGCCTATATTACCTATATTACCTATATTACCTATATTACCTATCATCCCTCCGAGCCATTTTCCGCCCTATCGGGCAACAAATCTGGCTGAAAATTTGCATAATAACAAAAAACACTCTATTTTAGTAGGTCGAAACTTCGATAAACGGAAACTGAAACTAAATATTTTAACCAAAAACCAACTAAACAAAATCTAACTTCTTATGAATTGCAAAAGATTCGTCGGGGGGGGGAATTACTCCGCACCCGAATTTAAGGAACTCCCGGTCCGCATCGAAACGGGGTTTGCCGCAAGCGGCATCGAAACAGAAGACATCTACGAAAAGGATGGCGAATGGGATTAACACAATGTCGAACTGAAAACAAAGAAAAACCATGAAAAAGATTTCAATGATTCTCGGCTCGGCATTGATGATGCTGACCGTAGGCTGTACGACCGACACCACGAAAGAGGTCGTAAACAACGACAACAAGGTAATCATAGGTTTGAGCGTGGACGCAACCCGCACCTCGCTCGGCGACAAGAACGGAACCGAATATCCGGTACTCTGGTCTGCCGGCGACAAGGTAGCCGTGAACGGCGTCGCTTCGGAGCCGCTCGCTGCCGAATATGCAGGCAAGACCG
>ERZ827168.1668-NODE-1668-length-29546-cov-6.042759_pt1 | contig 29546 bp, 26 predicted proteins | sample MGYA00519868_ERZ827168 | MGnify/ENA primary metagenome ERZ827168 (study PRJEB31778, sample SAMEA3449271) | human gut metagenome | biome: human gut; feature: human-associated habitat; material: faeces | place: United Kingdom | collected 2010/2012 ...
GCAGGCACAGCAGCCCCAGCGCCAGATCGAACTGAAACGCCAGCCGGTACAGATCCTTGGAAAAATACCCGATGATCTTGATGATGCCGCACACAGTCAGCAGACCGCCTGCCGCCATGCACAGGAGCTTTACAGAGGTGCCCGGCAGGAAAATCAAAAGCAGTCCCGCTGCGCACCAGAGCATGGAGGTTGCAATGTAACCGGACTTTGCTGCCCGGATCCAACCTGTTCCTTTCATAGGATCACTTCCCTTCACTGTCCTTATTGTACCCCCGGCGGCGGAAAATGAAAACGGATAATAAAAAAGCGGTGCATAAAATTTATGCACCGCCCGGAAAGTATCTGATTTTTGGACACATCGCCCGATTTGTCTAACAAACGCCGGTTTTTCGGCATTTCGTCGCAGCCGCATGCACAGAATTTCATGCGCACACGCCGTATTTTTATGCACAACACACATGCTTATGTATGCCGCTGCTGCTTCTCCACTTTTTTCAGGGACGCCCGGATGTTCCCCTCCAGCATGACTCCCAGTCTGCCGATGATCTCCTCCGGGTCATATTTCATACCGTTTGCCAGCCAGTCCAGGATCATGCCCACCAGCGCCGCCTTATAAAAGCTTGCAATCAGCTTTTTGTCCGACGCATCACAGGCAATGTCCCGGGCAATGGTATCCACAAACCGGTACATAATGTCCCAGGTAATGTCGTTCAGATACCGCTCGAAGATCTCCCGGCTCACGGAGTTGTAAATGTGGTAGATCAGCCGCTTGTTGGACAGGGCAAACTGGGCAGCGGCAATAAACCCCTCCTCCCAGGAGTGCACATCCCCGTGCAGGGACAGCGCCCGGTTGGTCTCATCCTCCAGGATCCTGGTCACCAGGGTGGGGATATCGTCAAAATGGTAGTAGAATGTGTTGCGGTTGATGCCGCAGTCCTCCACAATGTCCTTGACCGTGATCTTGTCAAGGGGCTTTGCGTTCAACAGCTTGATGAAGGAATCCATAATTGCCTTTTCGGTAAATGACGCCACTGCAGCCTCCTCTTAAAAGTCTCCCGATCTGTCTTCCATCAGCTGAAAGCTGATCTCAAAATCCTCATAGTCTGACTGACTGCTGCCGTATCGGCGGCACTTGGCAGTCACCGTATCTCCGGAGCCACAGCCCTCCATCGCAGCAGACAGGGAATCGTAGTCATAGACCTCCTTGCCGTTGACGGCGTAAATGAAATCCCCGGTGCGCAGCGCCGTGCTTGCCACCGAGCAGTCTCCGGAAATCCCATCGATCCAGATGCCCTGGAAATCCTCCGGGATCTCATAGCCCTCCTGCTTTTCAAAGAGCCGCTGTGTATAAGTATCCTCCGAGCTGTAGAAGGTGATACCGATCCGGTATCTGCCGGCAATATAGCCGTTCTGGATCAGCTCCTCAATAATGGGCAGCGCCTCGTTGATGGTAATGGCAAAGCCCAGTCCCTCGTAGCTGGAGCTGACGTACTTGGAGGAGGTGATGCCGATGACCTGCCCGAACATATTCACCAGTGCGCCGCCGGAATTGCCGGGACTGATGGCGGCGTTGGTCTGGATACAGGTCATTTCATAGCCGGTGCTGTCCGCCCGGATCTTCCGGTTCAGCCCGGACACGATGCCGTTGGTGAGGGTGCCGGACAGCCCTGCCGGATTGCCGATGGCGACCACCTCTTCTCCCAGCACAGTTTCGTTGGAATCTCCCAGCACAGCTACCGTCAGATCCGCTGCATCGATCTTCAGCACTGCAATGTCCGTCTTGGCATCCCTGCCCACCAGCTTTGCCGGGTGGGGGGAATCATCGTCCAGATGCACCACATAGGTTTTTGCGCCGTTGAGCACATGCTCATTGGTCACAATATATCCATCCTCGGAAATAATGATGCCGGAGCCACTGCCGATCACCAGAGAGTCCACCTCTCCGTAGGTGTAGATCTCCACGATGCTGGGGCGCACCGCCTGGGCAATACCCTCTACGGTATATCTGCCCGTATCGTCCTTATAATTCTCCGGTACATCCGGCTTTTTCTGGGTTCCGATGCTGATATGAACTCCGCCAGGGTCGGACTGCATCGCCCCATGGGACAGATCCCGCACCATACAGTACACGGAAAAGCCCAGGATCAGCACAAAGCCCACAATGGCGGCGATCAGCATGGCACGGTTGATCCGTGCCGGAGAAGGCTCTGCCGGCGCAGGCTCCGGAGCGAACCGGGGCGGCGTGCCGTAGTAACCCTGGGCATAGCCCTGCTGCCCGTAGGACTGCTGATTCTGGTAGGTACTCTGATATCCCTGCCCATAGGACTGCTGATTCTGATAGGCACTCTGGTACCCCTGCCCATAGGGCTGCTGATTCTGGTAGGTACTCTGATACCCCTGCCCGTAGGGCTGCTGATTCTGGTAGGTACTCTGATATCCCTGCCCATAGGGCTGCTGATTCTGGTAGGTACTCTGATATCCCTGCCCATAGGGCTGCTTATTCTGATAGGTACTCTGATATCCCTGCCCATAGGGCTGCTGATATCCGGACTGACTGTCGGGACTGGTCTGGTTCTGTGCCGGTGTCCCGGCAGCGGCAGGCTCCTGCGCAGGGGATGCCTCCGGCTGGCTGCCGCTGTGTTCGTACTGGTTTTCTTCCATGTTCCTAATCCTTTCGTTCCTTGGGGGGCAGCTGCTTTTTCCCCTTCACGGGCAGCGTGATCACAAATTCCGTATAGTCCCCCTTCACGCTCTTTACCATAATATTGCCGTTGTGGAGCCGGATGATACGACTGACAATGGACAGCCCCAGCCCCACCCCGGTGGTATCCTTGCTCCGGGATTCATCGGTCTTGTAGAACCGGTTGAACACGTTGGAAAGCTCCTCCTCGCTGAGGCCCTCTCCCGTGTTGCGGATCACCACCTGGCACTGCTCTCCCTGGGGCATCACCGAAAAGGTCAGCTCCCCGTTCCTGGGCGTGAATTTTACCGCATTTTCGATCAGATTGTAGAATACCTGCTGCATCAGATCCTTATCCACCTGCACCTCCGCCCGGGGACAGTCCTCCAGACCGCAGACCTGGATCTGCCGGGCTTCGATCTTCTGCTCAAACATAAATAACGTGGAAATCAGCAGACCGGTCAGTTCCACCGGCACCAGCTTCAGCTCCATGCCCCCCTCCTCAAACTTGGAGATGTTCAGCATGGAGCTGACCAGCCGGGACAAGCGCTTCACCTCTCCCGAGATCCGCCGCAGATAGCCCTGCTGCTGCTCCGGAGGAATGGTACCGTCCAGGATCCCGTCCACAAAGCCACTAATCGTGGTCATAGGGGTGCGCAGCTCGTGGGACACGTTGGACACAAAGCTTTTCCGGTTCTTCTCGTTGGAATCGATAAAGTCCGCCATCCGCCCCATGGTCATGGCAAGATAGGTCAGCTCTCCTGCGTCCGCCACATCCGGCTTGAAGGAAAAATCCCCGTCCGCATAGCGTTCTGCGGCCTTGGTGATCTCCTTCACCGGTTTCAGCATATGCCGGGTATTGAAGTAAAAGACGATGGCTGCAAGAACCGTCACTGCCATCAGACCGATCACCAGCACGAAGAACAGCTCCTTGGAAAAGCCGGTCAGCTGCTCCGCCGGATACACCAACGCCAGATATGCCCCATGCTCCTGATCCGTATCATACAACTGGAAATGCTCAATATAGCACACGCTAAGCTCCTGGGTCAGACCCGTGAACTGATTGACCTGGAAGGTGGGTTTGCGCTGCACGGAGTTCATCAGAGAGTCACTGAGCCGGATAGAGCCGTCCGCATAATCCGAGCGCAGCAGACACGCCCCGTTTTCGTCAAACAGATAACAGGATACATTATAGGTCAGAGCATAGTAGGAAAACTGGGAGTGGATCTGGGGGGTATCCACATTGCCGTACCGGCTGTAATTTTCCCGGGTCTCCGTGATCATCAGATGCGCCATATTGGCTGCCTGCTCCCGCTTTTCATCCTCATACCTGCCATCCGCCCACAGAAGCACCAGGCTTCCCAGCAGGGCGGCAAAGAAAAAGGTAATGATCGTCCCCAGGTAGAAATACCAGGAGAAAATGCTTTTCTTCATTGCATCAACCGCCTATGCTCTTTCCATGTCCAAAGGGAAATGAACACCGCACAAAGCACACCCAATGGCTTTGTACGTCCATTCGGCACACACGCTTTGTGCGGTGTTTCCTTAGTCTTCTTCGTCCGTCTCAAATTTATAGCCTACGCCCCAGACGGTTTTCAGCTCCCACTTGTCCGAAACACCCTCCAGCTTTTCACGCAGACGCTTGATGTGTACGTCAATGGTACGGGAATCTCCGTAGTACTCAAAGCCCCATACCTCATCCAGAAGCTGATCCCGGGTGTATACCCGGTTGGGGTTGGATGCCAGGTAGAACAGCAGCTCCAGCTCCTTGGGGGGAGCGTCCACAACCTTGCCGTCCACCTTCAGCTCATACCGGGTCATGTTCACAGAAAGCTTGTCATAGCGAACCTCCCGGACCTCCATTTCCGCCGGAGACTGACCGGTACGGCGCACCACCGCCTTGATCCGGGCGATGACCTCCTTGCTGTCAAAGGGCTTGACGATATAGTCGTCCGCCCCAAGCTCCAGACCCAGTACCTTATCAAAGGTATCGCTCTTGGCGGTGATCATCAGGATCGGGATATTGGACTTTTTCCGGATCTCCCGGCAGACCTGCCAGCCGTCCAGTCCGGGAAGCATCACGTCCAGCAGAACGATGTCCGGCTTTAAGGCGTTGAACTTGACCACAGCTTCCTCCCCGTCGTGGGACAGGATCACGCTGTAGCCCTCCTTCTCCAGGTAGAGCCGCAGCAGGTCGCAGATATTTTTATCATCATCCACAATTAAAACTTTATCCAGTGCCATATTTTCCTCTTTTCCGCACAATTCGTGCTTCGGGATTCCTTTTTATTATACAATATATAACGCAATTCATATACGCATAAATTGTGTCTGATATATGAACAAATCGTAAACAGTCCCATAGAGATTGGCAAATACCTTAAGATGCCAAAAGTATGTATTTGTACATTCTGCACAATATAATTTATTTATCTTCGTGTACACTGTGAAATCCTACAAAAATAATAGAAATGCGCAAAAACCCCTTGATTTTTTATAGGAAGTTGGTAAAATAGGTATTAGCACTCGGACAGTTGGAGTGCTAACATAACGCAAGCGCAAGTACAGCAAGTACAGGAGGAATGAACAATGACTATTAAACCATTGGCAGACAGAGTTGTCATTAAAATGATGGAAGCAGAGGAAACCACCAAGGGCGGCATCATTCTTGCAGCGTCCGCACAGGAAAAGCCTCAGGTTGCTGAGATCGTAGCAGTCGGCTCCGGCGGCGTGGTAGACGGCAAGGAAGTAAAAATGTACTTGAAGGTGGGCGACAAGGTGCTGCTGAGCAAGTATGCAGGCACCGAGGTCAAGCTGGACGGAGAGGATTACACCATTCTGCGTCAGAGCGACATTCTCGCAATTGTAGAATAAATCAGATCATACCAAAAGGAGATTGAGGAACATGGCTAAGCAGATCAAGTACGGCGAAGAAGCAAGAAAGGCACTCCAGGCAGGCATCGACAGCCTGGCGGATACGGTCAAGATCACACTGGGCCCCAAGGGCAGAAACGTGGTTCTGGACAAGAAGTTCGGCGCTCCGCTGATCACCAATGACGGCGTGACCATTGCAAAGGAGGTCGAGCTGGAGGATCCCTTTGAGAACATGGGCGCACAACTGGTCAAGGAGGTTGCAACCAAGACCAATGACGCTGCCGGCGACGGCACTACCACTGCCACCCTGCTGGCACAGGCAATGGTTCGGGAAGGCATGAAGAACATTGCAGCAGGCGCAAATCCTATGATCGTCAAGAAGGGCATCCAGAAGGCTGTTGACGCAGCAGTCAACGCCATCAAGGCAAACTCCAAGCCGGTAGAGGGCAGCGCAGACATCGCAAGAGTCGGCACCGTATCCTCCGCAGACGAGAACGTGGGCAAGCTGATTGCCGAGGCAATGGAGAAGGTTTCCACCGACGGTGTCATCACCCTGGAGGAAAGCAAGACCGCAGAAACCTACAGCGAGGTCGTTGAGGGTATGCAGTTTGACCGGGGCTACATCTCCCCCTATATGGTCACTGACGCAGACAAGATGGAAGCAGTTTACGATGACGCTTACATTCTGATTACCGATAAGAAGATTTCCTCCATCCAGGAGATCCTGCCTCTGCTGGAGCAGGTCGTACAGGCTGGCAAGAAGCTGGTCATCATTGCAGAGGATATGGAGGGCGAAGCGCTCACCACCATCATCCTCAACAACCTGAGAGGCACCTTCAAGTGTGCTGCTGTCAAGGCACCGGGCTTTGGCGACAGAAGAAAGGAAATGCTGAAGGATATCGCCATCCTCACCGGCGGTGAGGTTATCACCTCCGAGCTGGGTCTGGAGCTGAAGGATACCACCATTGCACAGCTTGGCCGTGCAAAGCAGGTAGTCATCCAGAAGGAGAACACCATCATCGTGGACGGCGCAGGGGCATCCGAGGAGATCAAGGCTCGCATCAGCCAGATCCGCAGCCAGATCGAGACTGCAACCTCCGACTTTGACAAGGAAAAGCTCCAGGAGCGTCTGGCAAAGTTGTCCGGCGGCGTAGCTGTCATCAAGGTGGGCGCTGCAACCGAGATCGAGATGAAGGAAAAGAAGCTGAGAATCGAAGACGCTCTGGCTGCTACCAAGGCTGCTGTTGAGGAAGGCATCGTTGCCGGCGGCGGCACAGCCCTCATCAATGCGATTCCGGCAGTGGAAAAGCTGCTGCCCAGCCTGGACGGGGACGAAAAGACCGGTGCAAAGATCATCCTCAAGGCACTGGAGGAACCGGTTCGCCAGATCGCACGGAATGCCGGTCTGGAAGGCAGCGTCATCATCGACAAGATCCGCCGCTCCAGAAAGGTTGGCTACGGCTTTGACGCATACAACGAAACCTATGTGGATATGATCCCTGCCGGCATCGTAGATCCCACAAAGGTAACCCGTTCCGCATTGCAGAATGCAGCATCCGTTGCAGCAATGGTTCTGACCACCGAGAGTCTGGTTGCAGACATCAAGGAGGAGAATGCAGCAGCTGCTCCCGCAATGCCCGCAGGCGGCATGGGCTTCTAAGTCCGCTGTCTCACCTTATAAACATCTAAGCATCATAAAACCGCCTTCGGCAACCCAAATGCCGGAGGCGGTTTTTGTTTGGGGACTGTACTATGCGCCGAACATTTCCGCAGGATATGGAGCATGCCACCATGGGGGAACACCACCATGGTTCAGAAGTCTGCACGCAGCTCCCGCAGGCATACCTGCGCCAGCTCCAGTAGCTGCGCCCGGTCGTTGCTTGCCCGTTCCGCCACCACTGCGTCCAGCAGCATTTGCAAAACCTGTCCGATCTGCCTGCCCTGCGCCCCGATGGCTACCAGATCCCTGCCGTTCACCGCCAGCTGCTTTAAGGTCAGGCACGCCCCTGCATCCAGCAGGGCTCTGGCGTAATCCGCCGCCTCCAGCAACCCCGGCAGCTCCTCCAGGCAAAAGGGCTGCTTGGCAGAATTGTCCGCACACATCACATCAATGAGCCGGAAGAACTGCTCTGCCCCCAATCTGGACAACGCATGCCGGACGGAAGCCCGACTCCGCAGCTTTTCCGCATGCCAGGCGATCAGCTCCGTGACCTGTTCACAGGTGTGCTTGTCATACCGGAGCCGGGGCAGGATCTTTGCCGCCAGAACTGCACCTTTTGGGGCATGCCCCTTGAAATGCCCGGTGCCGTCCGGATCCAGGGTAAAGCAGTCCGGCTTTCCCACATCATGCAGCAGCATGGTGAGCCGCAGCAGGGGATCCCTGGGCGCCGCTCCCACCGTATGGGCAACGTGGGTCCACACATCGTAACAGTGATACCGGCTGTGCTGGGCAAAGCCAAGACAGGGGGCAAGCTCCGGAATGGGCACAAACACCACATCCCCGTACCGGCACAGAATTTCCGTCACATGCTCCCCCATCAGCAGCTTATCCAGTTCTGACCGGATCCGCTCGGCGGAAACCAGCTCCAGCCGCTGTTTCATGCTGTGCACGGCGGCGGCAGTTTCCGGCTCCACGGCAAAGCCCAGCACGGAGGCAAACCGAACACACCGAAGGATCCGCAAAGCATCTTCCGTAAAGCGGCGTTCCGGCTCCCCCACGCAGCGGAGTATACCCCGTTTCAGGTCATCCCGCCCGCCAAAGGGATCCGTCAGACCCAGCCGGGGATGGTATGCCATAGCATTGACGGTGAAATCCCGGCGGGCAAGATCCTCCTCCAGGGTGGGGGTGAAGCGCACCGAGTCCGGGTGCCGTCCGTCGGAATAGGTGCCGTCCACCCGGTAGGTGGTGCATTCCAGGGACATGCCCTCCAGCAAAATGGTAAGGGTGCCATGGGCAATGCCGGTTTCAATGGTGCGGCAGGATGCAAATACCTGCTGCATCTGCTCCGGCAGAGCGTTGGTGGTCAGATCATAATCCGACGGGGTACGCCCCAGCAGCATGTCCCGGACACATCCTCCCACAATGTGGCAGGCATAGCCCGCCTGCTCCAGCAGTTCCATGGCGGTCAGCACCTGGGGCGGCAATGTGTGCATCCGAATCCCTCCTTCCCTGATTTTCGTCTGTTTCTATTGTACAATACTTCTGTGAAAGAATCAACCCCGCAATTTAACCGCCTTTTTGGTTGGCTATCATACAATTTTCACATTTCGGCGTATAATTAGAACCATAGAAACAAGAGCAACATCTCCCACCGGAGGTTACGATAGAAAGGATGAGAATCATGTTTGAACACAATCACGAAAACGGCAAGGATAACATGAACAATGCACAAAACCAGGGCTTCAACGAAACACCCTTGGATCAGGAGCCGGTTTACAACAGCTACAGCGCAATGCGCAATGACGAGCCGGGCAGCTATCAGCAGAGTTATTACAGCCAGCCCCAGCAGAGCATACCGGGGGACAGCAAGCCCCCGAAAAAGCGCCATATTCTCCCCAAGGTGGCAGCAGCCGTAGCCGGCGTTATGGTGGTGTCATTCGCCTCCATCCAGTGCTATCGGTTCATTGACGGCAACGAGACTCTGCGTGCATTTTTCGCTTCCACCAATTCTGGAGTGTCCCTGACGGACTCCTCCAAGGCAGACAGCTCCTCCACAGCAGACAGCAGTCTTGCGGACGACGGAAAGAACTGGATGAACCTCGCCGCATCCACCGGTACCCTTTCTACCACAGAGGTAGTTGACAAGGTAATGCCCTCCGTGGTGGGCGTAGCCTCCACCTTCAGCTACCAGTCCAGCGGCTTCGGCGGCTGGTTCGGGGCAGGACAAAGCCAGGAGCAGAACGTATCCGGCACCGGTACCGGTATCATCATGTCGGCGGACGGCTATATCATCACCAACGCCCATGTGATCTATGAGTCTGACTACGGCGGGAAGGCAAGCAAGGTTTCCGTGGTACTGAGCAGCGATTCCGGCTATGACCAGACCGAATATGAAGCCACCATCGTGGGCTATGACGTGGAGGCGGATCTGGCGGTACTGAAGATCGACGCCAAGGACCTGGTTCCGGCGGAATTCGGCGACAGCGACAAGCTGAAGGTAGGCGAGCTTGCCATTGCCATCGGCAACCCCCTGGGCTTTGAGCTGTTCGGCTCCGTTACCTGCGGCATCATCTCCGCACTGAACCGGGAGGTCACCATCAGCGAAAATACCATGAATCTGATCCAGACGGATGCTGCCATCAACTCCGGCAACTCCGGCGGCCCCCTCATCAACAGCAGCGGTCAGGTCATCGGCATCAACTCTGCAAAGCTGTCCTCCAATTACTCCAACACCACCATTGAGGGTCTGGGCTTTGCGATCCCCATCACCGAGGCAAAGGCTATCATCAATGATCTGATTAACTTCGGCTATGTGACCGGTAAGCCCCAGATCGGCATCGGCGCAGCAGATGTCAGCGAGACCCAGTCCAGAATGTACAACATTCCGGTGGGCGTGTATGTGTCCGAGATCTATGAGGGCGGCGCTGCTGACCAGGGCGGCATCAAGAAGGGCGATGTAATCATCGCAGTAAACGGCGAGACCATCAAGACCTACGAAGAACTGAACGGCATCAAGAACAAGTTCAAGGCAGGCGATAAGATCACCCTGACCGTAACCCGTGGGGATCAGGATCTGGATATCGAGATCGTCCTCCAGGAGAAAAAGCCCACTGCGGACTAAGCAATTTTCAACATCTTTTTCATACTTCCTTCTTTCAGCAGCTCTGTCGTATTTGCGGCAGGGCTGCTTTCCGTCTGCACACTTTTTCCGAAGGCTCATACACTGTAAGAGAATACTGAGGAAAGAGGCGGAGCATATGAGGCGACCTGCATTCCTTGTCGCAGGGGGAGATCTGCGGCAGTTATATACCGCAAGAGCATTGCTGCCGGAGGGCAGCGTATCCGTGCTGGGCTTTGATGAAAATGTGAACCTGCCGGAGGGACTGGAACGACTGGACAGCATGGAGCTTTCCGGGAAGCGGGCAGATTATCTGGTGCTGCCCATGCCGGTCACGGAGGACGGCGTGCTGGTGCATGCCCCCTTTGCCCGGCACAGCATTCCGGTGGCAGGACTGCCGGGACTTGTGAAAGCGGACGGTGCCGTATTCGGCGGCAGGATCCACCCGGCAGTGCGCAAGGTCTTTGACGGCGGTGCTGCGGTGGTGGATTACTACCAGCGGGAGGAGCTGAGCGTGCTGAACGCTGTGCCCACCGCAGAGGGAGCCATCCAGATTGCCATGGAGGAGCTTGCCACCACCATCTACGGGCAGAACGTTCTGGTCACCGGCTTTGGCAGGATCTCCAAGGTACTGGTGCGGATCCTGACCGCCATGGGCGCCCATGTGACCGTGACCGCACGGAAGTATCAGGATCTGGCGTGGGCGGAGATCTCCGGCTGCCGGGCGGTACATATTTCCCGGCTGGAGGAGACTCTGCCGGGGTATGACCTGGTGTTCAACACGGTGCCGGCGGTGCTGTTGGATGAAGCACGGCTGTGGAAGCTGCGGAGCGATGCCCTGATCATTGATCTGGCATCCAAGCCCGGCGGCGTGGATTTTGACACCGCCAGCCGACTGGGCCGCAAAACCGTGTGGGCGTTGTCCCTGCCCGGAAAGGTTGCGCCCATTACCGCCGGGGATATGATCGCCTGCACCATCCGCAACATCCTCAAGGAAAGGAGTTTTGCTGATGATTGATCTGAAGGGGGTACGGGTCGGATTTGTGATGACCGGCTCCTTCTGTACCTTTGCTGAAGCGTTTGCCGCCGCAGAAGCCCTCCGGCAGGCGGGCGCAAGCCTTTTGCCGGTGATGAGCGAGCATGCGGCAGGCACGGACACCCGGTTCGGCAGTGCCCTATCCCACATCCAGCGGCTGGAGACCATCTGCGAAAAGCCGGTGATCCGGAGCATTCCAGAGGCGGAGCCCATCGGTCCCAAGCATCTGACGGATATTCTGGTAGTGGCGCCCTGTACGGGGAATACCCTGGCAAAGCTGGCTGCAAGCATTACCGACACCACTGCTACCATGGCGGTGAAATCCCACCTGCGCACCGGGAATCCCGTGGTGCTGGCGGTCGCCACCAATGACGCTCTGGCAGGCAGCGCCAAGAACATCGGGCAACTGCTGAATCTAAAGCATTACCGGTTCGTGCCCTTCGGTCAGGATCAGCCCACCGGGAAACCCACCTCTCTGATCGCCGACTTTACAAAGATCCCCCAGACCCTGGCGGATGCTTTGGATGGAAAGCAGCAACAGCCTATTTTACTATCTTGACAAAATCCCCCTCCTATGCTATAATGCATATAATTTCATATAGGAGGGGATGTTCTTGGCATTTATGAGCTTGGTGCTCAGCTTTATGACACTCGAGGAGCTGGCGCATAAACTTTCGGAACCAATTCTGGAAACCTTTATCATAGCAATTGTATTTCTTGTGATTCCCCGGCATATCCTGGGCATCGTGCTGTTGGTAAGGGGCTGCTCCGCACGCTCCAGGGAGGGACGCACGACACATGCCATCGCACTGCAATGCATCGGTGTGATCCTGCTGCTCCCGATGCAGCTGTTTGTGTTGTTCCAACCTATATCGTTTTTTGTTTCTATATTTTTCATCTTCTTTGCTTAAAGCACCCCGGAAATGCATCCATCTCCGGGCGTTATCTCTGTTGGCTTGACAAAATCCCCCCTCCTATGCTATAATGCACATAATTTCATATAGGAGGGGATGTTCTTGGGATTTATGGGCTTGACGCTCGCCATGGTTGCGATGGCACTGTTCATTCTGAACCTGCTGCGCACCCTTGGTGCCGTGCTGTTGGCAGGGGGCTGCTCCGCACGCTCCAAGGGTCATCCGGTACTTGCCACCGGATTGCAATGCATCGGTGTGATCCTGCTGATCCCAGTGCTGCTGTCCATGGCAAGCATCCCTGTATTTTTTATCATCTGCATGCTGCAATAACAAACCCCGGAGGTGCATCCATCTCCGGGGTTTGTCTTATTTAAAGTACATGAACAGCTGGCACTTGAGCATACCGTTGTACAGCTTCCGCCGCTTGGAGGCAGGCTTCCCAAAGTGGCTCTCAAAGGTTTCGTGGGGAGAGATGATGTAGCAGGGATGGGCTGCGTCCGCCGGGAAACGCTTGCCCATAACGGCGTACAGCTCCTCCGCCTCCTTCACCTCCAGCATCCGCTCGCCGTAGGGCGGGTTGCACACCACCGTGGCATGCTCCGGCTGGATGAACTTCCGCACATCCCCCTGTTCAATATGAATCCGGCTGGCTACGCCGGCTTTTTTTGCGTTTTCCCGGGCAAGCTCCACGCAGTCCGGGTCAATGTCCCAACCGTATGCCTCAAAGTCCGCATCCCGGCGGACAGAATCGATGGCTCTGCCCCGTTCCTCTCTCCAGATCTCCTGGGGAACCCAGCCCCATTTGGATGCGGCAAACTGCCGGTTGATGCCGGGGGCAATGTGCAGCGCCTTGATGGCGCCCTCGATCAGGAAGGTGCCGCTGCCGCAGAAGGGATCACACAGCACGGAATTGCCCCGGATCCGGGCAAGATCCAGGATCCCTGCCGCCAGGGTCTCCTTGATGGGGGCAAGGTTGGCGTTCTGCCGATAGCCCCGCTTGTGCAGGCTTGTGCCGGAGGTATCCAGATACATGCACACATGGTTGTTCTGTAAGCTGAACTGGATCCGGCAAACCGCACCGGTTTCCGCAAAGCTGTTGATGTGATAAGCGCCGCTGAGCCGATCCACCGCCGCTTTTTTGATGATGGACTGGCAGGCAGGCACGCTGTGCAGCTCGGAATTGAGGGAGTAGCCCTTCACCGGGAATGCGTCCAGCTTGCCGATGTACTGCTCCAGGGGGATCCGCTTGACCCCCTGGTACAGCTCCTCAAAGGTGACAGCGTCAAATTCTCCCAGCACCAGCAGCACCCGCTCCGCCGTAGCCAGACACAGATTCGCCCGTGCCAGCAGGGACAGATCCCCGGTAAAGGTGATCCGTCCGTCGGACACCTGTAAATTGGAAGCACCGATCTGGGTCAGTTCAAATTTCAGTACACTCTCCAGTCCGAAATGGCATGGACAGCAAAATGTCAATTCCTGTTTCAAGCAAATTCTCCTTCCGGCGCAAGCGCCGTTTGGTTCGGCAGCGCCTGGCTTAATTATCAGCCGCAGGCTTGGTGGTTACCGGCGTGCCGGAGCTGCCGCCTCCGTGACCGGTACACCTGGGAGCATTGGTGGACTTCCAGTAGCCGGTAATGCCCTTGGGGCAGGAGCTGCCGGCAATGTTGCCGGAGGCAGTGCACATGGGTGCCTCGATTACGCTGTCGGAAACGAAGAAGTCGTTGCCGTCATAGTGCTCCTTGATGTAGTCCCCGATGATATTTTTCCAGATGCCGGCGGATTTCAGCCGCCCGTGACCCTGGATCTGATAGTTCTGCTCGTAGCCGATCCACATGCCGCTGACAAAATCCGGGCACAGACCCACAAAGGTCAGATCGCACCAGTCAGAGGTGGTACCGGTCTTGCCGGCAATGGGGATCTTGGTGCCGTCGGATGCAGTGATCTTGGCTGCGGTCGCAGTACCCTGCTTGACAACGTTCTGCAGCAGCTTGTTCATAACGGTGGAGGTTTCCTCGTCCACCGCCTGGTTGTAATCCGTACCGCCGGAGTATACCAGAGTGCCGTCGCCGGATTCTACCTTACTGATGATGTGCGCCTTGGAGTAATAGCCCCCGTTGCCGTATACCATGTAGGCATTGACCAGGTTGGTGATGGAAACACCATAGGTCAGCGCACCAACGGACAGCGGTGCATAATCCTGGTCATTCTGCACCAGCTCCAGCCCCAGATTGTTGGTGGCAAAGTTGTAGATCTCGATTCTGCCCAGCTCCTTGCACAGCAATGCAGGAATGGTGTTGTAGGACTTTTGCAGTGCATAGTACACGTTCTTCATGCTGCCCGTGTAGGACATGCCGCCGCCGCTGGAGTAGTTGGTGGGCCACAGCTTGCCGGTTGCCGGATTCTTGATGGGGGGATAGTCCCGCAGAGGCGTGCCCCAGTGGATATAATCCGTGGACAGGGCATAGCCGTAGGTGGTCACCGGCTTGATGGTGGAGCCGGGCTGCTGGGGCTCATAGGCATAGCTGGTACACAGGGACGCAGTCTTTTCCCCGATGGCACCTACCGTTGCAAGGATCTCGCCGGAGTAATTGATGGCGCAGAAGCCGGATTGCAGGAACTGTGCTTCATCCTCGGAAGCCACACCGTCTCCGTTCAGATCCCGCCAATGGGCAGTGTTCTGCACGGTTGCCATGCCTGCCAGCAGGTTGTTCATATCCTGGTACCGGCCCTCCACATATTCCTGCATCTCCAGGTCAACGGTGGTATAGATCTGGTAGCCGCCTCTGTTGACACGGGATCTTGCTTCCTTCTTGCTGATGCCGTACTTGTCCATCAGCACCTCGGAGAACTCGTTGATGGCAGCGTCCACCACCCAACTGGTAGGCTTATCCGGCTCGATCTGCGTATCCTCGTCCTCCTCCGGATGCAGCTCCTTGTACTCCTCGGAATCGGTAAAGATGATGTGCTCCGCCAGCGCCGCCTGGTATTCATCGTAAGAAATGGCGCCGTTGCTGTACATCTGATACAGCACATATTCCTGGCGCTCCCGGTTCTTTTCGTGACCGTAGTTGACCCGCTCCCCGGTTTCATCGTCCACATAATACGCAAAGGGGTTCAGCTTCTCCGGGTTCTTGGGGATCGCCGCCAGGCAGGCAGCCTCCGCCACGGTCAGTTCATTGGTGTGCTTGCCGAAATACTTGATGGAAGCCATTTCAATGCCGTTGGCAGAGCCGCCGAAGCCGATGTAGTTCAGGTAGGCGGTGAGGATCTCCTCCTTGGTGTAGGTCTTTTCCATCTGCATCGCCCGGAAAATCTCCCGGATCTTCCGCTCTGCATTGGTGGCATTGTCTCCGGTGATGTTCTTCACCAGCTGCTGGGTAATGGTGGAACCGCCCTGGTTTGCCGACCAGAAATGCAGCACCATGTTTGCCATTGCCGCAGCGGTACGCTTGTAGTCCACGCCCTCATGCTCGTAGAAGCGCTCATCCTCTGCATAGGTAAAGGCATCCCGCACATGCTGGGGAATCTCGGAGGCTTCAATGGGGATCCGCTTGATGGAGCTGGGCACCTGGTGCAGGGTGACGATCTCCCCGTCTTTGTCCTCCGCATAAATAAAGGTGGAGTAGCTCATTTCCATTTCCTTGATGCTGACCTCGCTGGTACCCTCCATAAAGCCCAGTACATACACCACCAGGGTGGTACCCACAATGGTGCAGGTAATCACCAGGATCAGCAGAAAGGACAGGGTGGTGGTCAGCAGAATGGAGCCGGCTCTCTGCAGACCCCTCTGCCAGGCAGGACGCTGTTTTCTGGGCTTTCTGGGCGCTGCCGGAGCCGTATGCTTCGGTGCCGTGCGCCTGGTCTTTGCGCCTGCCGGCGCAGCATGCTCTGCAGGACGCTTTCGCTTGGGGCGCTGTGTATTCCCTGCCGGACGCTTTGTTTTATTTGCCGGCCTTTTCGGTTCGGTCATAAGTGTGAAACTCCTTTCTTTCGGGCGAAAGAGTTATGGCAACACTGCGCAAAGATTGTGTGGTAGATGTGCCAACAGATTTTTCGTCAGATTGCATAGAAACGACGCAGGAATACTGGCGTATTGCAAAGAGCTTCTGTTTGATATGACGGAAAATTCGTCTGCAGATGCTGCGTAAAGCCGACAGGCAGGCTTTGCGCAGTGTTGCCTTATATATATTTGTATTATACCACAGCGTGCCCGATTTGTTAAGGGGATTTGAAAAAAATCTCGACAAACGCATATTTTTTCTGATCCGGGGCAGACTCCTGTTGACAAAGAAGCCAGAAGGAGGCGGAACAATGAAAGCAACCGGTTATATGATCCTTGGCTCCATGACCTTTTCAGCGGTGGTGCTGATCGCCACCCTGTCCCAGATGGTGCGCTGGGAGCGTGCAGCAGCGGATTCCCTCGCCTTTGAAAGCACCATACCCACCCGGGCGGTGGAAACCACCATGCCCGCCGGGTATACGGTGCGGCTCCACAACGGCAGAATCGGAGTGTTCCGGACGGGAGAGAGCCTGCCCTACCGATACCTGGATGCGGAGCTGTCCCTGCTGCCGGAGCTGGATCGGCAGTTGCTGGAGGAGGGAATCCCTGCCCGGGACGATGCAGAGCTGCAAAGCCTGCTGGAGGATCTGCGCGAATAAAAGGGCAGTGCATCTGCACTGCCCCATTGTAACTGCAACTCTTTTATTTGAAGTAGTTTACGCCGCTCTGGAAGATCAGCTGATCCTTGTTGCCGCATACGTTCTTGCAGATATCTCTGCCGATCCGCTCGCTGTGCCCCATCTTGCCCAGGACTCTGCCGTCCGGCGAGGTGATACCCTCGATGGCGTCAATGGAGGTGTTGGGATTGTAGCGGATGTCCATGGTGGGCTTGCCGTACTCATCCACATACTGGGTGGCAATCTGACCGTTGTTCGCCATCCGGCGGATCAGAGCGTCAGAAGCAACAAATCTGCCCTCCCCGTGGGAAATGGCAACCGTGTGCAGATCCCCCACCTTGCAGCCTGCCAGCCAGGGGGACTTGTCGGATGCGATCCGGGTGGTGACCATCATGGACTGGTGCCGTGCAATGGTGTTGAAGGTCAGGGTGGGGGAATCCTCGGTCATATCCACGATCTCGCCGAAGGGCACCAGACCCAGCTTAATAAGCGCCTGGAAGCCATTGCAGATACCCAGCATCAGACCATCCCGCTGCTGCAGCAGAGCGTGCACCTCGTTCTTGATCCGGGGGTTCCGGAAGAATGCGGTAATGAACTTGCCGCTGCCGTCCGGCTCATCGCCGCCGCTGAAGCCGCCGGGCAGCATCACGATCTGGGACTGCTTCATCTGTGCTGCCACCGCTGCAACGGATGCTTCAATATCCGATGCGCTCAGGTTCCGGATGACCATCACGTTCACATCCGCACCGGCACGCTCAAAGACTCTTGCGGTGTCGTATTCGCAGTTGGTGCCCGGAAATACGGGAATCAGAACCCGGGGACGTGCCGCCTTGATGGCAGGGCTCTTCCGGGACTTGGTTTCGTAGCTGTAGGATTCGATGGTGGCAAACTCGGTCTTGATCCGGCAGGGGAACACGGACTCCAGCTTGCTTTCCCATGCCTTTTGCAGTGCCTCCGCCTGCATGGTGTAGCCCTCGCCGTAGATCCGGTAATCCGGCATGGTTCTGCCGATGATCTCCTCCCCGTAGCCAGCCTCGCCGGTCAGCTCTACGATAAAGGAACCGTACCAGGGCTTGAACAGGATGGTGTCGGACAGCTTCCGGGAAAATTCAAAACCGATGTGGTTTCCGAAACACATTTTCGCAATGCCCTCGGCAACGCCGCCCCCTGCCACGCTCCATACGGCGCAGGCTCTGCCACTGTCGATCATGGATTCGATCTGGTCGAAGCACTGCTTCACACTGTCGAATACGGGCAGCCCGTTGCCGTCATACTCCGGCGCAATGCGGATGACCGTATGACCTGCTGCCTTGAATTCCGGAGAGATTACCTTCCGGCTGTCGGCGGTGCAGACTGCAAAGGAAACCAGCGTGGGGGGCACGTCGATGTTTTCAAAGGTACCGGACATGGAGTCCTTGCCGCCGATGGCTGCACAGCCCATTTCCAGCTGCGCCCGGAATGCGCCCAGCAGTGCTGCAAAGGGCTTGCCCCAGCGAACCGGGTTGTTCTGGGTGCGCTCGAAGTATTCCTGGAAGGTGAGCCAGCACTTGTGGTAGGTGCCGCCGGCTGCCACGATCTTGGCAATGGACTCGACCACCGCCATCATTGCCCCGTGGTAGGGGCTCTTTTCGCTGATGACCGGGTTGAAGCCCCAGCCCATCAGGGAACAGGTATTGGTCTCCCCCTTGAGCACCGGGATCTTTGCTGCCATAGCCTGGTTGGGGGTCAGCTGATACTTGCCGCCGAAGGGCATCAGCACGGTGCCGGCGCCGATGGTGGAGTCGAACTTTTCTACAAGCCCCTTCTGGGAGCATACGTTCAGATTGGACATGAGGGCTTCCCAGCCGTCCGGGGTATCCTCCAGCATATTGGGGATCTCCGTTGCCGGATCCGGCACCTCAATGTCGGTATACTTGGGAGCACCGTTGGAGTTGAGGAAGTCCCGGGACAGGTTCACAATGGTCTTGCCGTTCCAGACCATTTCCAGCCGCCGGTTGTCGGTCACGTCCGCAACCATGGTAGCCTCCAGATTCTCCCGGCGTGCCTCCGCCAGGAACCTGGACAGATCCTCCTTGGCGATGACCACTGCCATACGCTCCTGGGATTCACTGATGGCAATTTCCGTGCCGTCCAGTCCGTCATACTTCTTGGGCACTGCGTTCAGATTGATGAGCAGCCCGTCGGTCAGCTCTCCGATGGCAACGGATACGCCGCCTGCGCCGAAGTCGTTGCAGCGCTTGATCATCCGGGTGACCTCCGGATTCCGGAACAGGCGCTGGAGCTTCCGCTCTACCGGCGGATTGCCCTTCTGCACCTCTGCGCCGCAGTGCTCCAGGGATTCCAGGGTGTGGGACTTGGAGGATCCGGTTGCGCCGCCGCAGCCGTCCCGTCCGGTTTTGCCGCCCAGCAGGATCACCACATCGCCGGGCACGGGTGCTTCTCTGCGGATATTCTCCGCCGGTGCAGCGCCGATGACTGCGCCGATTTCCATGCGCTTTGCCACATAGCCCGGGTGGTAAATCTCCGCCACATGACCGGTGGCAAGACCGATCTGGTTGCCGTAGGAGCTGTAGCCGTTGGCTGCCCCCACGGTGATCTTCCGCTGGGGCAGCTTGCCGGTGATGGTATCCTCCACCGGCACCAGGGGATTTGCCGCACCGGTGACACGCATTGCCTGGTATACATAGGAACGGCCGGACAGAGGATCCCGGATGGCGCCTCCCAGACAGGTTGCCGCACCGCCGAAGGGCTCGATCTCGGTGGGGTGGTTGTGGGTCTCGTTCTTGAACATGAGGATCCAGTCCTCATCCCCATTTTCGGTGTCCACCTTGATTTTCACGGAGCATGCGTTGATCTCCTCGCTCTCGTCCAGATCCGGCAGCTTTCCGTCCGCCTTCAGCTTCCGCACTGCCAGGGTCGCCATATCCATCAGCGTCAGGGGCTTTTCCGCTCTGCCCAGTTCCCGGCGGATCCGCAGGTATTCATCGTAGGTATCCTGGATGTAGGGGGCAAGGATCTGTACGTCCTGGATGTTGGTGGAGAAGGTGGTGTGACGGCAGTGATCGGACCAGTAGGTGTCGATCATGCGGATCTCGGTAATGGTGGGATCCCGCCGCTCTGTATCCTTGAAATATGCCTGGCAGAACTTGATGTCGTCCAGATCCATGGCAAGACCGTATTGCTTGATAAAGTCCGCCAGTCCTGCCTCGCTCAGCTCGCAGAAGCCCTTGAGGGTCTCCACGGTGGTGGGGATCTCGTAGTTGCTGTCCAGGCTGGACACCAGGTTCAGCGAAGCCTCCCGGCTCTCCACCGGGTTGATGATGTACGCCTTGAGCCGGTCAAATTCCTGGTCGGTCAGATTGCCGGCAATGATGTATACCCGGGCATTCTGCACCCGGCAGCGATCCTTCTGGGTCAGAATCTGGATGCACTGCTCACAGGAATCCGCACGCTGGTCAAACTGACCCGGCAGATACTCCACCGCAAAAATCCGCTCCGTATTGGCAAGGCGGGGCAGGGTGTCATAGGTCACGTCCACCGCAGGCTCTGAAAATACAGTGCTGACAGAAAGCTGGAAATCCTCCTTGGTGATCTTGTCGGCGTCATAGCGGTTGATGACCCGGATGGAGGTGATGTCCAGCCGCAGGGCGGTGCGGATATCACTAAGCAGGGACTGTGCCTCTACGGCAAACTCCGGTTTTTTCTCCACATAGATACGAAAAACGGACATAGGCTTCACTTGTGATCTCTCCGGAGGGAGAAATCCACGCTCCTTTCAATCATTCTGGGCGGACGCTTCCGGCAGCAACGTGCCGATGCAGCAATCCGGCTCACTCGATTTTATTATAACACGGAAAACCGATTTGCGCAAACTTTTTTCTCCTTTTTTTGCGGAAATTTTTACGGGGGTGTAATTGGGGGTATAGCCCCGGTGCCACGCCGGATCCGCCGACCGCTCAAACAGCACCGGCATCACCTTTCCCACCTGGCTCCGGAGGAATGCCCTCCGGCAGGCTGCCGCCGTTTCCCCCATCAGCGCCGCCCGGCGACGTTTTTCCGGTGAGGGGATCTGCTCCGGCATCCGGGCAGCGACTGTGCCCTCTCTGGGAGAATAAGGGAACACATGCACCTTGGCAAAGCCCATCTCCCGGACAAATTCCAGGGAGCAGGCAAAATCCGCCTCCGTTTCTCCGGGAAAGCCCACCATTACGTCCGTGGTCAGAGCGGCATCCGGAAAGATCCGCCGGATCCGTGCCGCCAGGTCTGCGTATTCCGCCGTGGTATAATGCCGGTTCATGGCACGGAGGGTACGGTCACAGCCGCTTTGCAGGGACAGATGGAACTGGGGGCAGAACTGGGGATGCGCAGCCAGACGGCGCAGCAGATCGTCGCTGAGCTTTTCCGGCTCCAGAGAGCCAAGCCGCACCCGATCGATGCCCGGTACAGCACAGCAGATGTCCACCGCATCCCCCAGATCTCCCTGCCACTCCATGCCGTAAAAGGCAAGGTTGATGCCGATGAGCACCGCCTCCCGGCAGCCTGCCTGCGCCATCTGTGCCGCCTCCTGTGCCAGCGCCTCCCTGGGCTTGGAGCGACAGCGCCCTCTGGCGTAGGGTATGATGCAGTAGGAGCAGAACTGGTTGCAGCCGTCCTGGATCTTGATGAACGCCCGGGTTCTGTCTGCATTCTCCGCCGGGGGCAGTAGCTCATACCCCTCTCCGGGCGTATAAGGTGTCACCCCATCCCAGGGAACGGCGCTTTCCATCAACTGCCGGATCCTTTGGATCAGAGCGGCACGGTCCTTCGTGCCGGTTATGAGATCCGCCTCCGGGCACAACTGCGCCGCATCCGGATGCGCCTGGGGCAGACAGCCGGTCAGGACGATCTTTGCCGCCGGACAACGGCTTCGCAGGCTCCGCAGCGCATGCCGCACCTTCCGGTCGCTGGAGGCGGTCACAGTGCAGGAGTTCACCAGGATCAGATCCGCATCCTCCGGCTGCTCCACCGGCTGAATGCCCTCCCGGGAAAGCATGCCCCGCAGCGCATTGGTTTCATATTGGTTGACCTTGCAGCCAAAGCTGAGATAATAAGCAGTCATGCAGCATTCCTTTCCACATTTGCACAAATGCAGTTTTTTCTTTTCGTATCCATTATACTAGATTCACGAATCGAATGCAAACAGCTTGACAATAATAGGGGAAGGTGCTATGATAAAGGCAGGCAAAGCAGAACAGGCTTTGCACACTACAACAGCATATGGGAGGTATTTTTATGACAACAGTAACCATTTCCCTGCAGGCGATCAACGACGTAAAGGAATTCGTAAACATCGTAATGCGTTTTGATTTTGACGTAGATCTGGTTTCCGGCAGATATGCCATCGATGCAAAGTCCATCATGGGTATCTTCAGTCTGGATCTTTCCAAGCCGATCGAGCTGCATGCGCATACCGATAACGCAAAGGAATTCCTGGACGCCATCGACAAGTTCATCGTCAAGTAATTCTGCACACCCCGGACGGCACAATGTGCCGTCTTTTTTTTGTTCCTTCCGCATACACTGGCATAACGTCAATCACAACCGGGAGGGATCCGATCATGCAAAAACGTGCCCTGACTGCCCTTGTCACCGTCCTTGCTCTGGTGCTGCTGTACCTGCCGGAGCCGGGTGCCGCTGCCGGAAAGCCCTGTCGTGCCTATGCTCTGCTGGAGGCACGAACGGGACAGCTACTGCTGGAGGAAAACAGCAGTGAAAGCCTGCCCATGGGCACCATGGCAAAGCTGATGACCATGCTGCTGACCGCAGAAGCCCTGGAATCCGGCGCTTTGTCAGAGAATACGGCAGTGACTGCCTCCCCGGCGGCGAATGCCCAGAAGGGTGCCTCCATCTGGCTGATGCCCGGAGAAAAGATGACGGTGGGGGATCTGCTCCGGGGCATGATCATCGGCAACGCCAACGACGCAGCGGTTGCCCTGGCGGAGGCGGTATCCGGCACGGAGGAGCAGTTTGTCATGGACATGAACGCCCGGGGCTTTGAGCTGGGGCTTCGCAGCACCGTATTCACCTGCGCCTCCGGTCTTTCGGAAGAGGGACAGGTCACCACCGCCGCCGACCTGGGCAGGCTCTGCTGCAAGCTGACGGAGTACCCGGTGCTGACCCCCTATATGACCACCTGGCGCACCTTTCTCCGGGGGGAGCAGACAGAGCTTGTGAACGAAAACACCCTGGTGCGCAGCTATGACGGGCTGCTGGGCATGAAGGCAGGACACGGGGAACGCACCGGCTATACCCTGGCGGCGGCAGCCCAGCGGGGGGACGGGATCTATGTGGCGGTGGTGCTGGGCTGTCAGGAGGATGCAGACCGGTTCAGCATCGCCAAGACCCTGCTGAGCAAGGGCTTCGGCAGCTACCAGGTCACCACTCCCGCCTTTTCCGGAGAATTTCTCAAGCCTTTGCAGGTGCTCCACGGCACGGATACCGCTGTGGAGGTGGAGGCGCAGGGGCTGACCGGCATCACCGTGCCCAAGGGGAATGCCGGGCTGCAAACGGTACTGGTACTGCCGGAGTATGTGGAAGCCCCTGTCAGCAAGGGACAGCAGCTAGGTACGGCAGCCTTTTACCAAGGAGATATTTACCTGTACGAAGTGCCTCTTACGGCGGCATCCTCCGTGCCAAGGCTGACTTTTTCCCGGGCATTTCTGCGTCTTTTGGATAATATGTTAAAATAGATCATGGTTTTTTATGCTGTCTGCACAAGAATCAGTCGAACCGCTTGCAATCGGGTGCAAAATATAGTAAACTAGTACTATACGAAACTGTCGGCAGTTCTCTGTCCTGTGCAGGGCATTGTCCATACGCCGGGGAATCCTCCGGCAAGGCTCGTAAATGTTGAAAAAGACTTTCTTTTTCTGATCTGGAGGAGACAATCATCATGGCACTGAAGCTGAACAAAAAATATCTGGAAGGGTTCATCAATCCGGACGAAATGACCGGCATTGCACCCCAGGTTGAGCTTGCTGCAAAAACCCTGCAGGACAAGTCCGGACTGGGCAGCGACTTTCTGGGCTGGGTAGATCTGCCCGTCAACTACGACAAGGAGGAATTCGCACGGATCCAGGCTGCTGCCAAGCGGATCCAGGAAACTGCGGACATCCTGATCGTCATCGGCATCGGCGGCTCCTATCTTGGCGCCCGGGCAGCCATCGAGCTGCTCAAGTCCCCCTTCTATAACAATATGAAGAAGGATACCCCGGACATCTACTATGTGGGCAACAACATCAACCCCACTTACCTGAATGAGGTGCTTTCCATCTGTGAGGGCAAGGACATTGCGGTCAACGTGATCTCCAAGTCCGGCACCACCACCGAGCCGGCACTGGCGTTCCGGATCTTCAAGAACCTGGTGGAAAAGAAGTACGGCAAGGAGGGCGCAAAGTCCCGGATCTTCTGCACCACTGACGCCAAGAGAGGCACCCTCAAGAGCTTGGCTGACACCGAGGGCTACGAGACCTTCGTGATCGCAGACGACATCGGGGGCCGGTTCTCCGTGCTGACCGCAGTTGGTCTGCTGCCCATCGCCGTTGCAGGCTGCGACATTGCTGCCATCATGCAGGGCGCACAGAAGGCACGGGAGGATTTCGCCGCTCCCTTTGCTGAAAATGACTGCTACCAGTACGCTGCAATCCGCAACATTCTCTACCGCAAGGGCAAGAGCGTAGAGCTGATGGTTTCCTACGATCCCTCCTTTGCCATGATGAATGAATGGTACAAGCAGCTATTCGGCGAAAGCGAAGGCAAGGACAACAAGGGGCTGTTCCCTGCAAGCGTGATCTTCTCTACGGATCTCCACTCCATGGGTCAGTACATCCAGGAAGGCTCCAGACTCATGTTCGAGACCGTGGTAGACATCAAGCAGCCCAAGCAGGATCTGTACCTGGAGGACGATGCCGAGAACCTGGACGGTCTGAACTTCCTGACCGGTCAGAATATGAGCGTGGTAAACCGGAAGGTGCTGGAGGGCACCATCCTGGCTCATACCGAGGGCGGCGTTCCCAACATCGTGCTGGAGCTGGACGACACCAAGGAAGAAAGCTTCGGCTATATGGTCTACTTCTTTGAAAAGGCATGCGCTGTTTCCGGCTACATGCTGGGGGTAAACCCCTTCAACCAGCCCGGCGTAGAAAGCTACAAGAAGAACATGTTTGCACTGCTGGGCAAGCCCGGGTATGAATCCCAGAAGGCTGCACTGGAGGCAAAGCTCAACTGATCCACTTCCGCCAGGGGCGGTCTGATAAAAACACGAGCTGTCCGCAGGGCGGCGAAAGGAGTATAAAATGATTAAACTGATTACAGGTAAAAAGGGCACAGGCAAAACAAAGATCCTGGTTGATATGATCAACAACGCAGTCAAGGACACCAACGGTGACCTGATCTGCATCGAAAAGGGCGCAAAGCTCACCTACGACATCAGCTACAAGGTTCGTCTGGTTGACTCTGACCGGTTCGCCATCGAGGGCTATGAGGCATTCTATGGCTTTATCGCAGGCATGTTCGCAGGCAACTACGACATCAAGGAGATCTTCATCGACGGCATTCTGAAAATCGGCGGCCCGGACTTCGACGAGCTGGGCAAGATGCTGGAGAAGCTCAACATTCTTTCCGGCAACGATACCCAGATCATTTTCACAATCTCCGCAGACAACAATGAGCTGCCGGAGAGCGTTATGCAGTTTGTGTGATACTTTTTTAAAAAATCCTATTGACAAGCTGTGCGCAATTCTATATAATATAGATTGTGATGCACAAAAAAGGACGGAGCATCATGACATTTCAACTCAAACAACTGTTTCACCGGGAAGGCGATACACTGCCGGTGGATTATGAGATCCCGCCTCAGGCGCTTTCTCAGATCCGGGGCTATCGCTTTGACCAGCCGGTTCATGTAACCGGAACCTTCCGGAACCGGGCAGGGATCGTCACACTGGATCTGACAGTGGACTGTGTCCTGACGGCGGAATGTGACCGTTGTCTGGAGTTGTTTGTCCGGCCGTATTCGTTTTCCTTTACCCATACGGTGGTTTTGTCCGTCAATCGTGATAACGATGAATACATTGTTGCACAGGATGCGCAGTTGGATGTGGATGAGGTCGCTGTGACCGATCTGCTGCTGCAGCTGCCTACAAAGCTGCTTTGCAGAGAAGACTGCAAGGGGCTTTGCATGCACTGTGGCTGCAACCTGAACACATCTTCCTGCGATTGCCAGGGCGATCTGGCGTAAAGCCATCGTCCCAAAATAAGACTCTTTCCGGGAGTAATGTAAGGAGGTGCCAAAATGGCAGTACCGAAGAATAAAGTCTCCAAGGCGAGACGGAACAAGAGACGTTCCGCAGTATGGAAGCTCGATGCTCCTGCAATGAGCAAGTGCACAAACTGCGGCGCACTGAAGGCTCCGCACAAGGTTTGCAAGGCTTGCGGATTCTACAAGGGCGTTGAGGTTCTGAAGCTGAACGCTGACTAAAACCCAGCAAAGCGATGAGGAGGAGAGGAGCGATCCTTTTCTCCTTTTTGTGTGTATGACCGGTTTGCGATGCACGCCGGATCGTGAAAAAGAAAGGAGAATCAAGCATGGCATTGCCGATCGTTGCAGTAGTAGGGCGCCCCAATGTGGGCAAATCCACCCTGTTCAACAAGCTCATCGGGCAGCGGCTCTCCATCGTGGAGGACACCCCGGGGGTCACCCGTGACCGGATCTACAGCAAGTGCGAGTGGCGGGGTCGGGAATTTATGGTAGTGGATACCGGCGGTATCGAGCCGGACACGGACGACGTGATCCTGGCGCAGATGCGCCGACAGGCTGAGGTCGCCATCCACCGGGCAGACGTGATCGTGCTGGTAACGGACGTGCGCTGCGGCGTCACCGCCAACGACTATGCGGTTGCGGATATGCTCCAGAAAAGCGGTAAGCCCGTGGTGCTGGCGGTGAACAAATGCGACACCATCGGCGAGCCCCCCCTGGAGCTGTATGAATTCTACAATCTGGGCATCGGAGAGCCATTCCCCATCTCCTCTCAGCACGGCCACGGCACCGGAGATATGCTGGACGAGATCCTGGCTCAGCTGCCCGGAGAGATCAAGCAGTCCCGGGCCATCGTGGAATCCCGGACGGAAATCGTAGGCCAGGCTCGCCGGGAGGCAGAGAATGTGCTCCGGGAGGCCCAGGAGAAGGCCAAGCAGATGGTCACCAAGGAAGCGGTGTACGCCGAGGCCAAGAAGCGCAGCGAGGAGCTGATTGCCCAGACCCAGGAGCGGATCAACCAGCTGCGCAAGGCTGCCAACGAATACATGGACGAGTCCCTGCGTCAGACCGAAGAGGTGGTGTCCAAAGCACTGAATGAGGTTCGGGATACCCGGATGAAATTCCGTGCGGTAACGGAAGCCCAGGAGCAGCGCAAGACCGCCAACGTGGATATTGAAGTATAAGGAACAAACCATAGGAAGCCCCCCGGCAAGGCTGGGGGCTTCCTATTTGAAAAGAACCGGAGCTGTGGTTTTCACGGCTCCGGTTCTTTTTCTGCCGTCTGGGCGATAGAATTGGGATAGGGGAGGGGTAAACATGAGCGTAAAGTGGAACTCCGGAAGGGCTGTATCCATTCCGAAAGGACTGGCCATGGGAAACGGTGTCAGCCTTGGCATGACGCTTCTGATGTCTTTTGCGCTGGCGGGGCTGATCAGCCGGGAACGGCTTTCCTGGGATCAGGTCGGTTATGGCATTTTGATTTTGCTGTTTCTTTCTGCACTGCTGGGGGCCGCCACTTCCGTGAAGGCCGTGAAACGTCAGCGGCTGATGATCGCAATGGGCTCAGGGCTGCTGTTCTGGGCAACCCTGATTGCCATAACTGCCCTGTTTTTTGGGGGACAGTACGACGGAATGCTGGTCACAGGACTGGTCATTCTGGCCGCCAGCGGCATCGTGGCACTGACGGGCCTGCGGCGGGAAAACCGGAAGGGAACAGCCTCCTACCGGCGAAAAGGACTCTGATTTTTCCTGCTTGGGAAGCATAGGTAAATGCTATTTACCTATGCTTCCCAAAATGCAGGAGTCCTTGCAATTCCGATATTTAGTATATTTTTGCTGCGGATAACCCAAGATATTGAAGATATAATTGAAAATGATAAAAAATCGGCAAGCATTCTTAGCACAGGTTTACATAAAATCGTTTACATAATTATCCGTCAATATTGACAAAAAAAGCAATTTTGGCTAAAAATGCTTGAATTTGTGTACGAAATGGAGTATAGTATGGGAGCATAGAAATCTTGACTGTATCTGTCGCCTTTTGTACCCGGCTTCTCTTTTTCGTAAGCAAGTATTTTTGCCTCGGGAGGGTTTGATCGAGGGTGCGTACAAGGCTGTCTGCTGTTTCTTCCCGCAGGCGCAAGGCTGCGGCTTTTGTGCTTGCATTTGTGTGGGTTCTGGGGACGGTTTCCGGAATTGTGTATTCCTGCTGTCCTATGGTCGATTCTGCTTCTCTGATGCGCAGGGCACTGCTTGCTCCTGTGTCGATCGTTTCTTTTCTGTGTGTCTCGTTCTTACCTTTTGTAATGTCCGCCATTCTGGCTTTTTTGGATTGCCCTCTGGGGATCTATGGAATCTGCTTTTGGAAGGCCTTTCTCCATGGATTTGTATCCGCAGGGCTGATAACGTGCTTCCCGGACTGGGGCTGGCTGATTCGGTGCTTTCTGCTGCTTGGTGACGGCGCCCTGCCCATCCTGTACTGGCTTTGGCTGCGATGTGTGCAGGGACGGCCGGTATTGGCTCCTGTGGCTGCTGCCGGCCTTGGGCAGCTGGCACTGGCTGCCGCCGGGTATTGCCATGTGTTTCCTCTTTATTGGCGGTTCATTGAATCTATGAAAGGATAAAAAGGTAAGCTGTTACATGCTGGATTTGATTCATGCCTATGAAAATTACCTGGTCAAGGTAAAGCAGGCATCCACGAACACCGTGTCCTCTTATCTGCGGGATATCCGCCAGTTTGACAGCTGGCTGGGCGGCAGTGTTCTGGATGCCTCGCAACAGAATATCCGTGCGTATCTGACTTACCTTCAGGAGCAGGGAAAGTCTGGTGCTACGGTGTCCCGTTCCTTGGCCAGCCTGAAAAACTTCTACGCCTACGCCGTATCCTCCGGATTTCTGGATGTCTCTCCCGTTTCCGGCCAGATTCACATTGACCGGGGGGAGCGTCGACTGCCCCAGATTCTGACCGGCAGGGAAGTGGAGCTGCTGCTGTCCCAGCCTTCATCCTCAGATTTCAAGGGAGTCCGGGACAAGGCTATGCTGGAGGTGATGTACGCCACCGGCATCCGGGTCTCCGAGCTCATCGATCTGAATGTGGACGACGTAAACCAGGATATGGGTGTCATCCGCTGCGCCAGTGCCAAGAAGACCCGGGTGATTCCCCTGTATCCGGCGGCGCAGAAGGCCCTGAGCGTCTACCTCAGCGAGGTTCGCATGCTCATCGCCACCAATCCCGCCGAGCGGGCCTTGTTTGTAAACATCGGCGGTTCCCGGATGAGCCGGCAGGGCTTCT
>ERZ827168.1673-NODE-1673-length-29511-cov-5.839116_pt1 | contig 29511 bp, 23 predicted proteins | sample MGYA00519868_ERZ827168 | MGnify/ENA primary metagenome ERZ827168 (study PRJEB31778, sample SAMEA3449271) | human gut metagenome | biome: human gut; feature: human-associated habitat; material: faeces | place: United Kingdom | collected 2010/2012 ...
CCAGACCGGCGAGCCGTGGCACCTGTCGTGCCACGGCGGTAAAACCCCGGCCAAGTTTCATGTCTCCCGAGCACCCTGCGTGCCTTCGGCACGCAGTCCGGGGTGCAGGGGTACTACCCCTGCCCGGTAGTCGAGGGGGGATTGGCCGGTGTGCTTTTTGAAGATGCGGCTGAAATGGGCCACGTCGCTGTAGCCGACCAGCGCGGCAATGTCGTGGACGCGGCAGGCGGGGTCGGCCAACAGCTCCTTGGCGCGCTCCACCCGCAGGGTGTTGATGATGTCCAGAAAGCTCTGCTGCAGGTGACGGTTGATGAGCTTGGACAGGTGCCACTGACTGACGTAGACGTGGTCGGCTACGTCGCTCAGGGTCAGGTGCTCGGTGTAGTGCTGGCGGATGTAGTCCATGGCCGCCCGGGCGATGAAAGCGCCCGCTTCGCCGGAGTTTTCGGCGGGTTCGGCCTCCGGCTCCAAAACGGAAGGCGCAGGGGGAACCTCGTCCAGACGGGCCTTCATGGTGGAAATGGCCTCCCGGAGCTGCTCCATGTTGCTGGGCTTGAGCAGATAGCGGCATACGCCCAGATTCAGGGCCTTCTGGGCATAGTCAAAGTCCCGGTAGGCGGTGAGCACTGCCACCTGCATGGCCGGAAAGGCGCTTTTCAGCGCGGCGATCATGGTCAGTCCGTCCATGTTGGGCATACAGATGTCTGTCAGCAGTAAGTCGGGCTTGACCTCGCGGATCAGCTTCAGCCCCTCCTGTCCGTCCATGGCGACCCCGGCCACCTCGCAGTCGTATTCCGCCCATGGGAAAGCCCGCTGCAGGCCCTGTAAAATGATTTGCTCGTCATCGACCAAAACAACGCGGTACATGATATGATCGTCCTCCTATTCCTGCCGCTGAAAGGGATGCAGGGCAAAGACCTGCCGCCATAGCTCCTCAGGCGTGATGCGGCCGTCAGCCAGCGAAGGGATGAGCCGGAACCAGAGGGTGCGTGCCTCCGGGCTCATAGCGTCCTGCACCGGGCTGAGCCGTTCGGGATGGCTGGCCAGCATGGCGTCCGCACTTTCCCGAAGCGCGCCGGTGAAGCCGTAGCCGCCCAGTGCCAGGGCATTGTCGCCGGTAGCCAGATAACTGAGCAGATGCACCGCTGCGTCCTTGCGAGGGCTGTTCCATGCCTTGCGGGTCAGGTAAAAGCCCATGGAAACGCCCCGGATGATGGCACTGCCTTCCCCCTGCCGGGAAGGAAAGGGCAAAACCACCGTGGAATCCATGCGATCCGCCGGCAGACTGTTGGCAAACCAGCTGCCGTCGATCTGCATGGCGGCTTTTTCCTGAAGGAACAGCTGGCTGGCTTCGGAAGCGGTGATGACCTCCGTGTCCTCCGGGAAGAAGCCCTCCCGCTCCATCTGCTGCAGCAGCGCCATGCCCTCCGTCCAGCTGGCGGGCGCTTCCTCGGAAGATGCCGGCCGCTGGCGATGATCCTCCTCTCCGCCACAGCACAAAAGGCAAAACTCCGCCACATAATGAGGCTGATCGCTGAGGGAGACTGCTATGGGCACAATGCCGTTTTCTCGGAAGACCCTGGCGGCGGTTTCCAGCTTTTCCCAGGTGGTGGGCAGCTCCAGCTCGTAACGGTCGAACAGATCCTTGTTGCAGAACAGACCCTCCCAGTACTCCCGGACGGGGATGGCATAGACGGAGCCATCGGCCTCCCGGCACAGTTCGCTTTCGGGCAGCTGCAGTTCCGGGTAGGCGGCGTTGATCTCCGCCACGGAAACGACCCGGCTTAAAATCGGCGCGCTGTCCGCTGTGCCGACGAAGTAGAACAGCACGTCGGCCTCGTTTCCGGCGGCAAAGTCCAGCAGAACGCCGGTTTTCCATTCCTCGTTGGAAGGGGTGGACGTGTCGGAGACCCGGTTGCCGGTCTTCTCCTCCCACTCCTTGAGGAGCCGGGTGTAGGTGTCCGCCGCCGCATCTGCCCCGGCGAAAATGCTGACGGTGCGCAGGGTCAGCCCCTCCGCCAGACTGGTCAGGGGCAGAAGCAAAGCGAGAACCAGAGAAAAGAGCAGCAGCAGTCGGCGCTTCACGGACGATTCTCTCCTTTCGGCGGCAGGGCCGCGCTTTCGTTGGGCAGGTTTTCGGTATAGGGCATTCGGATGGCGGCGACGGTATCGCCGGTTTCGGACAGACCGATGCTCAGGGCCGCCTTGCCCGGGAATAACAGTTGGAGCCGCTGGTAGATGTTCCGAATGCCGATGTGCCCCTGATTGGGCTCGTCCAGCTCCAACAGGCGGCGGATGCGTTCCAGATCGTCCTGTGTCAGCCGCTTGCCGTCGTTGGTGACGCTGATGAGCAGCTCGTCCTCCAATCGGTGCACCCGCAGCTGGATCCGTCCCCGGCCCGCCGGGCTGACGCCGTGCTCCACCGCATTTTCCACCAATACCTGGATCATCAGCCGGGGCACCAGCGCCTGCCGGGCCTCCGGGTCGATGTCTTCCTCCGTGTGAATACGGTCGCCGAAACGAAGCCCCACGAAGTAGAAATAAGCGTCCACCACCTGCAGTTCCTCCTGCAGGAGCGTTAAGTGGCGTTCGTCCCGGGCGATGGCCGCGTTGAGCAGGACGCTCAAAGTCTCCACCATATGGGCGACGGTTTCGTCGCCGTCCATGCGGGCCTGCCAGTTGATGCTTTCCAGCGCGTTGTTGAGAAAGTGCGGATTGATGCGGCTCTGCATGGCCTGAATGCGCGCGTCCCGCAGGGCGATTTGTTCCTTGTAGGAGCGGTCGATCAGGTTTTTCAGCTGGCGGCTCATTTCGGAAAAGGCGTTGCCCAACTGGCAAAGCTCGCTGGCTCCCTGCACGGAGACGGTCTGGCCCAGCTCGCCCTCCTGCATCCGCCGGGAGGCGGCAGACAGCTGGCCGATGGGGCGCACGATGCGCCGCTGCACATAGGCCATTACCAGCCCGCATAGCGGAGCCGTCAGGGCGATCAATGCCCATGTCAACAGACGGAAGAAATCCATGCGGGCGTAGACCCGGCGGCGGCTGGCCTGCGCCTGCAGTTCCAGCCGGTAATCATCCGTTTCCAGACGCTGGGTGTAAAGGAGCGTGCCGTCTGACTCCTCAATGCCGCCCTCACCGCCGGGTAGCAGCGTGCCGTGGCGATAATCATCCAGCCGGATAGCGTAGCGAATGTCCTCGTCCGCCTGTTCCGCAGCCAGAGCGGGAGCCATGGCTGTGTCCATGTCGATCTCCAACACCAGCATTCCATATTTTTGCAGATTGGTGTGGTACAGGTTTCGCAGAAGATAGATGCGGCCGTCCTGCGAATAGAAGACGCTGCCGGTCCCCAGCGTTTCCCCGGCCTGCGCCGCGCTTTGAATGGCGTGGCCGGAAAACCATTCGGCGTTCTGCCGGGTCTGGGAGGTGAAATGCAGTTCTTCCTGCGTGCCGGGGCGAAAGAACAGGGCGCACAGGCACCAGGGTTCTCGGCTGTATTTGCGTTCCAGATAGTCGCGGACGCTGTTGCCGTAGTCCGAATAGGGAATTTCTCCACCGTCGTAACGCTTGACGGCGCTGCTCAGTTCCCCGTCGTAGATCGCATCCCGGGCCAGAGAAAGCATGGAATCCACGCTGGCCTTGAGCAGCGTCTGCGTATTCTGCGCGCCGGTCAGCAGCGCCTCCTCCGTTTTTTCCCGGAGAAGCGAGAAAAGCGCGGAACCGACGAATCCGCCCAGCACGACGGAGGGCAGCAGCCAACAGCCCAAAACCATGAAGATCAGCGATACTTTCAGGGAACGCAGCTTGTCCCAGAGACGGCGCATTCTATTCCTCCCGACGTAAAAATAAAATCAAAAGAAAACGATCGGCCCGTTTTTCCATCCGTCATGACAATTACCGGGTGAAAAGGGCGTTTTCCTGCTTCTCATGGAAAAATTGCGACCGATTGGAACAAATGAACAGAAATGGACAAAAAAGCACAAGTCCGGGCATTCCAATCGAGAAGCGGAAAATCTATAATCAAGCCATCGAATGGATCGTGTCATCAAAGCCTGTGGATCAAGAAAGGAGCCTGCTCCATGTCGTGTCCTGCAAAGCAGCCGTCCCTGCCCCGAAAGCTGAACGGCGGCCAGTTCAAGAAAACCCTCGCGCTGACCACGATGGTGCTTCCGGGGGCCGTCTGGTACCTGCTGCTGCGCTATCTGCCCATGGGCGGCATTGTCATGTCCTTTCTGGATTACAAGCTGCCGACCCGCAAAATTCCCTTTCCGGTCAATCTGTTTCACAGCAAATGGGTGGGGCTGAAGAACTTCAGCTTCCTGTTTACCTCGGAAAGCTGGGTGATGATCCGCAATACGCTGGGCTACAACGCGCTGTGGATCGTGATGGGTCTGCTGCTGGCCGTGACCTTCGCCATCATGATGAGCGAACTGACCCGGAAGTTTCTGGCCAAGACCTATCAGACCCTGATGTTCTTCCCCTATTTTCTGAGCTGGGTGGTAGCGGCGTACTTCCTGTTCGCGTTTCTGGACCCCACCAACGGCATGATCGTTCGGGCCCAGCAGGCAGCCACGGGGACGGCCATCGACTGGTATAATGAGCCCAAATATTGGCCCTACATTCTGACCCTGTGCAGCATGTGGAAAAACACGGGTTACTCCACGGTGCTGTATCTGTCCGCCATCACCGGTATTGACCGCACGCAGTACGAGGCCGCATCGGTGGACGGCGCGACCAAGTGGCAGCAGGTCATTCACGTGACGCTGCCTCACCTGAAGCCCATGATCGTCATCCTGCTCATTATGAATGTGGGCAAGATCTTCAACGCGGATTTCGGCCTGTTCTGGTCGGTGCCCATGAACTCCGCGCCCCTGTTCCCGGTCACGCAGGTGGTGGATACCTATGTATACCGCGCCTACACCTCCACCCGCAACGTGGGCATGTCCACGGCGGCCGGCTTCCTGCAGAATCTGGTGGGCTTCATCTGCATCATGACGGCCAACGCGATTGTCCGCAGGCTGGATGAAGAAAGCAGCTTGTTCTGAGAAAGGAGGAAGGAACCATGACAGCCGTTTCCCTGAAAAAGAACCAGTCCCGTTCTCATCTTCGGCTCAACGAGATCAGCCGGGGCACAGAATTTCTCTTCGCGGTGATTTTGGGGCTGTTCGCCCTGCTGTGCATCATTCCCTTTGTGTTCGTCGTGATTATTTCCTTCACGGGGGAAAGCAGCATTTCCTCCCAGGGCTATTCCTTCTTTCCGCTGTCGTGGTCGCTGGACGCATACCGGCAGGTGCTCCGGCTGGGCGACCTTTTGTGGAGAAGCTACTTCAACAGCTTCCTGATTACCATCGTGGGAACGGTGCTCAGCGTAACGATCTGCATCCTGTACGCCTACCCGCTGTTTCGGCGGGACTACAAGTTCCGCAGCTTCTTCAGCTTCCTGAGCTTCTTCACCATGATCTTCGGCGGCGGTCTGATCCCCACCTATATCGTGTGCAAGAACCTGCTGGGGCTGAGCAACAACTACGCAGCCCTGGTCGTGCCCATGCTGGTCAGTCCCTTCAATATTATCATCATGCGCACCTTTCTGCAAACCACCGTTCCCTTTGAGCTGATCGAGGCCTCCACCATCGACGGCGCGGGGGAGTACACCACCCTCTGCCGCATCGTCCTGCCCATCATGAAGCCCGGCATTGCCACCGTGGCGCTGCTGACAGCGCTGGGCTACTGGAACGAATGGTTCCTGTGCATGCTGTACGTGACGGAAAAGAAACTCTATCCCCTGCAGTACCTGCTGATGGAAATGCAGAAGAACTCGGAATTTCTGGCGCGCAACAGCTCCATGATCGGGGCCAGCGGGGCGGAAGCCCTCAAGAGCCTGCCCAGCCAGACCATGCGGATGGCGGTGGTGGTATTCATCGTGCTGCCCATCGCCTGCGCGTATCCCTTCTTCCAGCGGTACGTGGTGGCCGGGCTGACCATCGGCTCGGTGAAGGGCTGACGGAAGAACTTCGATGTAATGCGGCGCGCGGAGCTGCAAGCCGCTTACAAATAAACCAACCCCAAATTTGTGAAGGAGGAAAACCTATGAAAAAGCTGCTCTCTCTGTTTCTGGCGGCGCTGCTGATCGTGGCGGCCCTGACCCCTGCTCTGGCAGAATCCCCTGTGGAAATCACCGTTCTGTTTGAAGGCTGCAACGTGACCGACGACACGGCTGTGCTGGAACAGCTGAACGCCTATCTGGCCGAGAAAATCGGCGTGACTGTGAAGCCCGTCTGGGGCACCTGGGCCAACTTCAACGATCTGGCCAGCAACGCCATCAACGCCGGCAGCGACGAGTATGACGTGATGTTCACCTGCTCCTGGACCAGCAACGAATATGCTCCCTATGCCAAGAAGGGCGCGTTCGTCCGTCTGGACGACCCGGAAGACAACCTGCTGGACGAGTACGGCAAGGACGTGGAAGCCGCTCTGCCCGCCCTGCTGCTGGAAGGCGCCAAGACCGAGGGCGAAGACGGCGAAAAGGGCATCTACGCCATCCCCGGCTTCAAGGATTTCGCTACCATGAACTGCTGGGACGTGAACGTGACCCTGCTGGAAAAGTACGGCTACACGCTGGACGATGTGAAAAACGCGGGCTTCTACGGCTGGGGCGACATCTTCGCCAAGGTCAAGGCCGGGGAAGAAGCTGAAGGCAAGATCTTCTATCCCTTCATCTTTGAAGGCGCTGTGGCGGAGCGCATCGTGGACGGCGTGAGCATCGTTCCCGGCGACGCCAACCTGCTGCTGAGCTACTACTACAACAAGGAAGACGTGTCCGCCCCCGGCGCTTACGGCACCGAGCTGGTCGGCAAGTTCGCCACTCCCGAGTTTGAGAAGTTCGCCAAGCAGATGCGCGAATACTTCCAGGCCGGTTACATCGATCCCGCCATCGCCATCGGCGAAACCGCGACCGATGCGTGGCGCAACGCGCAGAACACCGCGAATTACCTGATCTCCACCGAGGTTTCCCTCTATGGCTACGAAGTGACCACCTCTGAGGCCCGCGGCGTGCAGGTGGCCTATCTGATGGACTACGACGCCCCCTACATCGACAATACCTCCGTGCAGGGCGCGATGATGGCTATTTCCGCCAACTCCGCTCATCCCGTGGAAGCCATGAAGTTCCTGAACCTGCTCAACTCCGATCCTACCGTGATTACCCTGCTGTGCTACGGCGTGGAAGGCGTGCATTACAACCTGAACGACGCGGGCGAAGCCGAATTCACCGATACTCGGACCAACAGCTACAGCGTGTGGGTCAACGGCGTGGGCAACGTGACCCTGCTGCCCCCCACCAAGGGTCAGGGTGCTGACTTCCAGCAGAAGTTCGCCGAGTTCTACGGCGGTTCCAAGAAGCTGCCCATCTACGGTTTCACCTTTGATACCACTCCTGTGCAGAACGAAATCGCTGCCTGCATGAACATCAAGGAAGCCTATGCGCTGACCCTGTGGACGGGCGCCGGCGATGTGGATGCCCTGCTGCCCGAACTGCTTTCCAAGCTGGAAGGCGCCGGCATGCAGAAAATCGTGGACGAAGCCAACAGCCAGCTGGCCGCGTTCCTTGCCCAGTAAAATCCCTTTAGAATCCCCGGGCCGGACGGCGAAAGCTGTCCGGCCCGTTTTGACGCCGCCGCGGAAGCTTTACAAATGGAAGCGCCCGCCGGGACTATACTTTTTTCGTATTTTCCTGTACAATAAAGGTTAATCCACAATGGAAAAACCGGGAGGGTGAACCATGAAGATTGATCTGACGTGTCCGGTGGAGCTGTGGCAGTCCGCCATGCCGGCGGAAGACGTTTCGGAATGTACGTTTGTGCTGAATAATCTGTCCCATAAGGTGGTGGTCAGCCTTCTTCTGACGCTGAGCTGCTACGATCAGGACAACCGGCTGCTGTTCCGCCAGTCCGAGCGGATGCAGGGCCTGAAGGTCGTCCCGGGCGAGCGGTTCAGTGTGATGATGGTGCCCAACGAGTGGAAGAACGTCAAGGAAGCGGAAGTCACCATCGAAAAAGTCTGGTTTGACGACGCGACCATCTGGCGCAAGGGCAACGCACCGCTGGTGAACTATGAGCCCAACAACCTGCATCCGGGCCGGGCGCTGGATGAACTGCGTTTCGTGGCTGGTCAGGACGCGATGGGCTACCCGGAGGTGCAGCAGCAGGCGTGGGTCTGCGTCTGCGGACGGGCCAATTCGCTGGATTCGGCCCGGTGCTGTCGCTGCGAACGGGGCCGGGATGCGGTTTTCGCCAGCTTCAGCCGGGAAAATGTGCGGCAGGTGATCGCTGTCCATGAGAAGAAGCTGGCGGACGTGGCGACCGAAGCCCGCAAGGAAAACAGCCGTTTGCTGGAAGAAGAAAGCAAGCAGCGCCGTCAGCAGCGCCGCCGGAAAAACCGCGTCATCCGCTGGAGTGTCGCGGGCGTGCTGGCGCTGGCCGCCGTGCTGTTCGGCGTGCTGTGGGTGCTGCCCACCCTGCGCTATAACGCCGCGGTGGAGAAGCTGACCGCCAAGCAGTACGACGAGGCCAAGACGGCTTTTGCCGCCATGGGCGATTATCGGGACGCGTTGGAGCGTCAGCAGGAGTGCGATTATCAGAAGGCCCTCGACCTGCGGGATGCGGGCGGCACGGACAACCTGACGGAAGCGGAAAAGCTGTTTTCCGGTCTGAACGGTTATCAGGACAGCGAGGATCAGCGGAAAAAGACGGTGTATCTGCTGGGCGAAAGCTATCTGGCGGACAAGCTGTATGATAAGGCCATGGAGTCCTTCCAGAGTTTGGGAGACTACGAGGACAGCCCGGCAAGGTGTCGGCAGTGCACCTACGAACAGGCGGAGGAACTGCTGAGCACGGGCAACGAGAACGTGGCGCTGGCCCTGTATATGAATCTGAGCGGCTATCAGGACGCAGACGACAAGATTCGGGAATGCTATTACCGGCTGGCCGCCAAGCAGGCGGACGAGGGCAACGATGAAGAAGCCATCCGACTGTACCTGCTGTCCTCCGGCTGGGAGGATGCGGAGGAACAGCGTCAGGCGGCGGTCTATCGGCTGGCGGAAAAGGCGCTGGCTGACGGCGATTTGAAGACTGCCGGGGAGCGCTATCTGGAGATCGCGGATTATCAGGATGCGCTGGCCAAGGGCAACGACTGCCTGTACCAGTATGGCCGGGCACGGATGGAGCAGGAGGACTACGAGGGCGCGTCCGAAGCATTCCGAAAGATTCCCGACTATCTGGACAGTCTGGGACAGGCGGAGATCTGCGATTATCACCGGGCTGTGCAGCTGATGGAGCAGCAGGCCTATGACGCGGCCGCACCCCTTTTGGAAAGTGCCGGACAATACGCCGACGCGGCGGAGCTTTTGCAGCAGTGTCGGTATCAGCAGGCTAAAACGGCGGTGGAAAACAGCGATTATCAGAGCGCCGAGCAGCTGCTGGCCGGTCTGGCGGGCTATCAGGACAGCGAAAGCTTGCTTCAGGATGTGCGCTATCAGCTGGCCCAGGCCGCCATCAGCCGGGGCGATTATGCCGCCGCGCTGGAAACGCTTGATCTGCTGGGACGTTATCAGGACAGCGAGACGCTGAAAAATCAGTGCCGCTACCAGCTGGCCAAGTCTCAGTTTGCGGCGGGGGATTATACCTCGGCGCTGGAAAACTTTACCCGGCTGGGCGACTATGAGGACTGCGCGCAGTGGGTGAAGGACACCGAGGAAAAGATCGCCCAGAGCTATCAGGAAAGCGGAGACGTGCAGGCCGCGCTGGAAAACGTGGGCAAGCTGGACGACGAACAGGCCGTGAATACCCTGAACGAAATGATCCTCAACGAGGGCGTGCGGCTGGAAAACGAACAGAAGTATCAGGAAGCCATCGATCTGTATGAGCAGCTGGGCGACAACGAGCGGGCGCTGGAACGAATCAGCGCCTGCCGCTACCAGCTGGCGCTGGCTCAGAAAGATGCGGGCGAGCTGAAAGCCGCCGGAGACGCCTTTGCCACGCTGGGCGATTATGAAGATGCGGCCCAGCAGGCTTCCGACTGCTACGATCAGCTCTACAGCGCCGCCTCTGCGGCAGCTCGGGAGGCCCTTGCGGAGGAAAACTATCCTGCGGCCATTCGGGCCTTGCAGGACGTAGACCGGACGAATCTGCCCAGAGCCTACCGCGATCTGGAGCAGCTGTATCAGGAGGCGTGCTATTCCTACGCCGACCAGCTGTATCGGAATCACGAGCCCTACCGGGCCATGCCCTTCTATCAGGAGGCCATCGGCTACCGGGACGCGGAAAGCAAGCTGAAGCGCCGGGCCTATCTGATTCTGGGCGCGTGGGAGTCCGCCAGCGGCACGCAGGCGGAGTTCCGCACTGACGGCACCTGCACCCTGCTGGGCGAGGAACAGTACTTCCGGGTCAGCAACTTCAGTCTGCTGGTGGGAAACAGCCCGGACGATCTGAAATCCTCTTTCCAGATCAGCCAGCTGACCGCCAAGGGTATGAGCCTGCGGGATCTCCGGGACGGCAGCAAGCGGGACTACAAGTTCACCAAGACGGCGGAGGCGGAAATGCCCGCCATGGAGCTGGACGCGCCCGCCGCGACGGAAACCCCGGCCGAGACCCCTGCCGCGACCGAAACGTCCCAGCCGGAGGAAACCGTCCAGCCGGAAGCTACGGACGCTCCGGCAGGCGAGGCCTGAGCCATGAGGGAAAATGCCAATGCCCGGCGGGAGATCGGCGCACTGTACGGCTTTCGGGTGCTGATGACCCTGCTGGTGGCCAATTTTCATATCTGGCAGCAGAGCTGGCTGCCGCAGAACGTGGTGCTGCTGGGAAAACGGATCAGTTTTGATTATATCACCCGCACGGGGTATATCTTCGTGGACGGGCTGATCCTGCTCAGCGGGTTTCTGCTGTTCCTGCCCCATGCCCGGTGCCGCCGGGAAGGGACGAAACCGCCTGCAGCGCTGCCGTTTTATCGGAACCGGCTTTGGCGGATCCTGCCGTCCTATCTGCTGGCGGTGCTGGCCGCGTATTTCCTTTTTGCCCTGCCTCAGGGGAGCTATACCAGCGACGGAGCGCGGCGGCTGGATCTGTGGAGCCACCTGACGCTGACCCAGACCTTCTTTTTACAGCCCTATTATGGGACGCCTCTGAACGGCGTGCTGTGGACGGTCTGCATCGAAATGCAGTTTTATCTGCTGTTTCCGCTGCTGGCCCGCTGGACAAGGAAAAAGCCGGGGCTGACGCTGGACCTGATGATGGCGGCGGGCTGGCTGTACCGGGCGTTCATCTATTACAAGGTCGAAGATACGGCCATGTATATCAACCAACTGCCCGCCTTTCTGGACGTATATGCGCTGGGAATGTTGGGAGCCATGGGCTATGAAGCGGGCCGGGCGCTTTTGGAAAAGTGCGCTCCGCGGCTGAAAACAGCGCTGCAATGGGCCGCCGCCGCAGGGTTGGCCCTGTGTATATGGGTAGTGCTGCAAATTCTCCATGCGCAGTGTACGATGGGGCTGCAAAGCACGGCCTTGCTGCGGCTGGGGCAGCTGAAACACCGGCTGCCGCTGGCGCTGGTGCTGCTGGGCTGCATTCTCACGTCCGCCTTTCTGCCCCGTCCGCTGGAATGGCTGCTTGGCAACCGGCTGATGCGCTGGCTGTCCGGGTTGACGTTCAATTTCTATATCTGGCACCAATTTCTGGCGGTGCAATATGTGCGGAACTGGTTTCCCAACACGCTCCACAGCGACCCCGGGCTGCAATGGGCCTTTACGGTGCTGTGCTATGCCAGTACGCTGATGCTGGCTGCCGCGCTGACGGCGGTCACGGATGGGTTCGCCCGATGGGGAAAGTCGTTCTGCTCGAAAAGAACACGAAAGCAGTCGGCCCTCTGACCGGGCGGAATTTCAAACGGCTCTTGACAGGAGCCGTTTTTCGTTTCATAATAAGAAACGTAAGTTGCGCAACTTTTGATTCTTTTATAGATCCAGTCGGAAAGGAGAACCCTCATGCCGCCCAAATGCCGGTTTACGCGGGAAGAAATCATTCAGGCCGCGCTGGACTTGACTGCGGAAAAGGGCGTCGGAGCACTGACGGCCCGCGGTCTGGCTCAGCGGCTCGGCTCGTCTGCCAAGCCCATTTTTGGCCTGTTCGCCAATATGGAAGAAGTGCAGCAGGAGGTGGTGAAGGCCGCCAATCTGCGCTATCAGGAGTACCTGCGGCAGGATATGTCCGCCGGACGGTATCCGCCCTATAAAGCCAGCGGCATGGCCTACATCCGCTTCGCCCGGGAGCAGAAGGAACTGTTCAAACTGCTGTTTATGCGGGACCGCACCCACGAAGAAAAGGCCGCCGGGGACGAATTGGAAGCGCTGCTTGGGCTGATCCAGAAAAATATGGGGTTGAGCCGGGATGATGCGTACCGTTTCCATCTGGAAATGTGGATCTATGTGCACGGTATCGCCACGATGATCGCCACCGCCTATCTGGAATGGGATATGGACTTTATCAGCGCCGCGCTGACTGATGCTTATCAGGGGCTTCGACTGAGGTTTTTGCCAAAAGAAACGGAAGGGGAAAGAAAATGAACGCGATCCAGATCGTCGATCTGACGAAGCAATATAAAGAGGTAACGGCAGTGGACGGCCTGAACCTGACCGTGGGGGAGGGGGAGCTGTTCTCCCTGCTGGGTGTGAACGGCGCGGGCAAGACCACCACCATCAAAATGCTCTGCTGCCTGACCCGGCCTACGAGCGGGGAGGCTTTTCTCTGCGGCGAAAGCATTCTCCAAAGCCCTGAGCGTGTCAAGGAGATCATCGGCGTTTCGCCGCAGGAGACCGCCGTTGCGGCCAATCTGACCGTCCGGGAAAATCTGGAACTGATGGGCGGTGTGCATGGCTTCCCAAAGGAAAAGACCGCCGCCAAAATTCAGGAGCTTTCCCAGCAGCTGAAGCTGGGCGAGGTACTGTCCCGACGGGCGGGCAAGCTGTCCGGCGGCTGGCAGCGGCGGCTCAGCATTGCTATGGCCCTGATCGGCGAACCGAAGATCCTGTTTTTGGACGAACCCACGCTGGGGCTGGATGTGCTGGCCCGCAGCGACCTGTGGGACACCATCCGGGCACTGAAAGGCCGGATGACCATCGTTCTGACCACCCATTACATGGAGGAGGCAGAAGAACTCTCCAACCGGGTAGGTGTGATGCGGGACGGCCACCTGTTGGCGCTGGGAACGCCTGCGGAGCTGAAAGCGCAGGCTGGAAAAGAAAAATTTGAGGACGCCTTTGTGGCGATCGTAAGGGGGAAGGCGCAATGAAAATGCTGGTGTTTGCCCGGCGTAATGCCCGGGAGATCCTGCGGGACCCGCTGACTGCGATTTTCAGTTTGGGCTTCCCCGTAGTGATTTTGGCGCTGCTCACGGCCATTCAGGCCAATGTGCCGGTGGACTTGTTTCGGCTGGAGACTCTGACCCCCGGCGTGACCATCTTCGGGCTGGCGTTTATGACGCTGTTTTCCGCCACGCTCATTGCCCGGGATCGGGAAACGGCGCTGCTGCAGCGGCTGTATACCACGCCCCTGACGGCGGCTGACTTCATTTTCGGGTATCTGCTGCCGGTCGTGCCCATTGCGCTGGCGCAATGTATCGTTTGTTACGGGTTCGCCATGCTGTTAGGGCTGAAACCTACGGTTACGATGATAGGGGCCGTGCTGACGGTGCTGCCTGCCGCTTTTTTCTTCATTGGGCTGGGGCTTTTGTGCGGCAGCATCATGAATACCAAGCAAGTAGGCGGCCTGTGCGGCGCGCTGCTGACCAATCTGACGGCGTGGCTGTCCGGCACGTGGTTCGACCTGAAGTTGGTGGGCGGTGCTTTTGAGAAGGTCGCCTATGCGCTGCCATTTGTTCATGCGGTGGAAATAGAACGGGCCGTTCTGGCTGGAAACTGGTCCGGAGTTTTCCCTCATCTGTGGTGGGTGTTGGGCTATATGGCCTTGACGCTGGCCGCGGCAGTGCTGCTGTTTTTGCGGCAGATGAGAAGGCAATAGAAATTTGAAAGGGAAAATAGTGAAACTGGCTAATGATATCTGCACAGTGGAAATATCTATAGATGAAGATTTTGATCTCCATTCTGACGATAAGGGTATTTATGATCTTATTTATGTTCCCGACGAATATAAGGAGACTGAACTATATAAAGCAGTGGTTGTCTCTGTTGTTCTGCTGGAGCAGAAATACAATGCTGTTATGGTTGGAAGCATTTATTTTGAAGACGCAAACTGTGCAGTATTAGAAAAACAAAAACTCCTTATCCTACAGGATGACAGAATCACATCCTATGCAAATATTTTTAAACTCTTGGCAAGAAAGAACAGTTGTTTTTCGTATACATAAATGAGATGTCGCTAAATCAGGCTGGTCTATGCCAGCAAGAAAGTACACAAAACAACATTCCAGTGATATGTTAAACAACAAATACAATGACAGGAGTAGACCATATGAATAAACGAATCCCTTTCGCCTTTTTCTTCGCATTTCTCTTGCTCTTATCCAGTACAGGATGTGCGTCTGCTTTAGATAATCAGTACCAGGATATTGTAGCAAACAGTCTCCATGAGATAGAGTCCTCCCAATCACTGAATGAAGCTGCGCCCTTTCAGTGTATTCTGTTTTCACCGGATGATTTTGTGCTGACCGTTGGCAATGATATTCATCGACTTGATCAAGTACTAAGGGAAAACGGTCTTAACACCAGCTACTTGCCTTCTCTCTCTACAACGCAGGCAAAGTACTTTACTTTCTGGGAAGTTCCTGTTTCAGATACGCTCTGTGATGTAGTCGTTATCCGTTATGGTTATCCGCCTTCTACTTTTGCTGTTGTGTTTCTATGCCAAAATGGCGAATGGTTGTTGACCAATGTTTTACCAGATGTAGATTCTGTTGAAATAGTGGATGGCCTGACCAACACATGGCTGAAAATCAGGACATCCGCTTTTGCCGACAGCGTTCAAATTGAGCGCTTGTATAATTTGTCTTCTAGGAAGTATGAAGTGTGCTATGCATCTCGTGATACTTCTCCAGCCTATGGCATGGGTATGGATGATGTAGTTTTATTAAACGCTTATTCTATAATCAGTGAATACTCTATCGTTGATGGAACTGAATCCGCTTACACGTGCGATTTATATGTAGTTAGAAATATAAGCCTTTGCACGATAGAATCCGAAGCGGTTACAGAACACAGTACTTCTACCGATATTGATCTTTATACCTATAGTTATGAAAACAAGAGCTTTATATGGCAATGCACCAACCACTATGAAGGTCTAGGTGCAGCAATCATTCAAGGCATTTTATACAAGAATCTACTGCTTTCAGGCACTCCAGTCATACGACCATAAACGCAAAGGAAGCCGTCATTACGACGACTTCCTTTCGTCAAAATTTACCTACTGGACGACTCATTCATAGAAAATGGGCTTTTTGCAGAAACGCAGTATTCACTTTTCGGTGTGAATACTGCGTTTTCATGCTTAAGATCGCGTTTCGGAGCTTTCTTCCTCCACCGGCTCCCACAGGGCGTACTGCTTGTAGTTGCGCAGCGCGCCCAGCATACTTTCTTCCAGCGTGGGATAGCGGCGGGCCAGCTCGTAGATCAGCTGCTTCATTTCCTCCCGCTTTGTATAACCGTTGGCGGGGCAGGGGTTTTTCAGAATGGGCAGCTCCAGCTCCCGCTGCATGTGGATCACGTGCCGCTCGGGGACGTAGACCATGGGCCGGATCACCGTCACGCCGGTCTTGCTCATCAGCGTCTTGGGGTGGAAGGTATGGAGCCGCCCCTCGAAGATCAGGCTCATCAGGAAGGTCTCCAGCACGTCCTCCCGGTTGTGGGCCAGCGCCAGCTTGTTGCAGCCCAGCTGCTGCGCCCGCTGGCACAGAATGGAACGCCGCATCTTGGCGCACAGGGCGCAGGGATGCTTGTCCTTTCGGATGTCAAAGAGAATTTCGTAGATGTCCGTGTGTTCGATGTGGATGGGCACGCCCACCTCGGCGGCATAGGCTTCCAGCGCGGAGGTGTCCGGTTTTTCCTTGCCGGAGGTCAGGGTGATGGCCTGCAGGGAGAAATCTCCGTGGCGCACGTAGCGGTACAGGCTCAGGGCCTTGAGCAGCAGCATACTGTCCTTGCCGCCGCTGACGCCGATGGCGACCCGGTCGCCGGGGGCGAAAAGATGGTATTCCTCATCGCATCGGCGAATCTTTCCTAAAACGGTCTTCATGCGTTCGTTGCCCTCAAAAAATCAGTATCTCGGCGTAACGCCCACCCAATAGCGGTCGGCCCTGGCGGCGTAGGTATCGCGGCTGACGCGGGTGCGGTCGGTCTCCACTCCGTCAGTGAAAGTGATGAGATACGCCTCCACCACGTAGCCGTCCCGGCCCTTGGAGCGCAGCTTGGTCTCATCCTCGTAGACCACGTTTTCGCCGTCTTCGTCCTTCACCAGCACGGGTTCCTCCGGCTTGGGCAGCACATCCACCGTCTCGCTGACCAGCTGATAGCTGACGTTTTCCAGCGATTTGCCGTAAATACGCACCTCGCACATCAGGTTTTTTTTGTTGGAGGAAGAGGAAATAACGTGGGCGGAAATGTAAATGGGGCTTCCCGTGTTGTTGGTGAAGGTGAAGTCCACCTCATGGCCGCGGGTGCTGTTGACCGTGGCATCCATGCCCATTTCCGTGTAGTTGACGGGGTTGGAGTGGGCCTCCCGCTTGTTGATCTTCAGCCCGGCCTGAATGGCCGCCAGATATACGGTGGTGCTGGCCTGACACACGCCGCCGCCGATACCCATGACCTCGTTGCCATAGGCATATTCGATGGCGGGATAGTAGCCGTTTCCGGCCTCCCGGCGGCCCACTGCAGTGTTGAAGGAGAAGGTCTTGTTATCCTGCAGGATGGTGCCGTTGATCCGTTCAAAGGCCACGCGGATGTTGTTGGTGCGGTCCTCCGTGGAATTTTTGGAGATGGCCGTCGTGGCGCGGAAACGAAGCTCCACGTTCTTTTCCAGCTCCGCCACGGTGACGGAGGGGGCGATGGGCGTGGTTTCCAGCAGAATTTCTCCGCTTTGCAGCGTGGAGACCATTTCCAAAATTTGTTCCTTCACGGCGGTCACGTCCAGCCACTGGCCGTAGACCTCCTGTTGGAAGGTGAAGGGATTGGACGTATCGTCCGGGTTAAAGGACAGCATGGCCGCATCCTGCGGGGCCTTGTAGGCCACATTCTGCAGGGTGGTCAGGATTTCGTCAATGGGGGCGGTATTGGCGCTTTGCTGGGCGCTGGTAAAGGAATAGGTGGTGTTTTTCGCCGCGGCGATGTCCTGCTGCAGCTCGAAAATATCCTTCTTTCCGCTGGCGTCCGTGGCGTGGCCGATAGCCCACGCTTCTTCCAGCGCCGCAGAGGGGTCGAAGGAAATGCCCAGCATACTGGCCGTAATGTCCTGATATTGGCCGGAGGAATTCTTCAGCCGGACATACCAGCTGTTTTCCTTGGTGTTGGCCTGTTCCCAGACCTTCTGACTGCCCTCCTGCCACGTAAGCCCGGACAGCGCGATACCGTCCACGTAAACGTTGGGCAGGAAAACGCTCATGTAGGGCTTGACCTCGTTCTGGGTCTTCCAGACGTAGCCGCCCGCGCACGCACCTGCGATCAGGACGATCACCACCAGCACCTTCACCAGCTGCCACTTGAGGGAGCGCTTTTTCTTCGGCTTTTGGGGCGGCTGCTTGCCGGAGCTTCCCCCTGAACGGCGGGTCTGCTGCTTGGGCTGGGGCGGGGGAGCATACCAGTTGCCGCTCTGCTGACCCTGATTCTGGGGAACGTAGCCTTGGTTGTACATAAAGCCACCTCGTACTTTGTCAATGGTTGATGAAATCAAAAAGAAGCTGTGCATCCTCCCGGCAGGTGTTCCAGCCGGAGGGCATGTGGCCCAGCGATACCTGCGTGTTGGCGTCTCCGTGGAAATCGCTGCCGCCGGTGACCAGCAGACCGTTTCGGCGGGCAAAACGATCCAGTTCCATGGCTTGCGTTCGATTAGCGGAGGGATGCCATGCTTCCACCCCGGTCAGCCCCGCTTCTTTCAGGGAAAGAAGGAAGCTGTACATGGCCGCCGTTTCCAGCCCCAGCCGGTAGGGGTGCGCCAGCACCGGAGCCGCGCCCGCGGCTTTCAGCAGGGCGACGCCTTCCAGCGCTGTGGGACATTTGCGGGGCACATAGCCGGGTTTCCCTGTGTCCAAATAACGGTCAAACGCTTGCGCAACGGTGGAAACGAGCCCCATCCCCACCAGCTCCCGGGCCAGATGAGCCCGTCCTGTGCCGGGAACCAGCAGGCGTGCCCGGCGTTCCTCCGGCAGATGGATACCCAGCGTTTCCAGCCGTTCCAGCATTTCCTCCATGCGGGTCAGACGGCTGCGGCGAATTTCTTCCAGCGTGCGGAGCAGGACGGCGTTTTCCGTATCGGCTCCATAGCCCAGTACATGGGTGTTGCCATCGCCGGTGCTTAGTTCCAGAGAAGGAAAAAAGCGCATCCGTTCTCCGCCGGGCAGCAGGCGGGCGGCAACGGCGCGCTTCATGGGCTGGATTCCTTCCAGCGTATCATGATCGCACAGGGCGATCTGTCCGATGCCGCCGCGGACGGCCCGCGCAGCCAGCTCCTCCGGGCTGAAAAGCCCGTCGGAGTAGCGGCTGTGCACGTGCAAATCCACGGGATAAGCGATCGTCTGGCTCATAGCCGGTTCTGATCCTCCGGCTCGATAAAGGGCTCGCCGTCGTCCGCTTCGGGGGCAGCTTCCGGCTGTTCCGGACTTTCCTCGGCGGTTTCTTCATCGGCGGGAGCGTTTTTGTCCTCCACGCTCAGGTTGGGCTTGAGCATTTCCACTTCGCTCATGGGGGGCAGGGGCTGGCCGTTCATGATGGCTTCAAATTCCACACGGCTCAGAGTATCCCGCTCCAGCAGGGCCTCGGCCACGCCCTTGAGCTGGTCGAAGTGCTCCTTCAGCAGGGAAACGGCCCGCTGATAGCAGGTCTCCATCAGCTTTTTCACAGCCGCGTCGATGGCGGCGGCACTCTGCTCGCTGTATTCGCGGCTCTGGCCAAACTCCATGCCCACGAATACTTCCTGATCGCTGCCCAGATACATGGTACCCAGTTCCTCACTCATGCCGTACTGGGTGATCATGCGGCGGCACAGGTCGGTGGCCCGCTTCAGGTCGCTGGAGGAGCCGGTGTAGATGTCGTCCAGCGCCACGTCCTCGGCGGCGTGTCCGCCCAGCGCCATGGTGATCATGCCCAGCAGCGCCTTGCGGCTCAGGTTGTCATGTTCTTCCTCTGGCAGGCTGAGGGTGTAGCCGCCCGCCTGTCCCCGGGGCACGATGGTGATCAGATGCACGTCGTCGCATTCCGGCAGCAGGTTGGCGATGACCGCATGGCCCGCTTCGTGGTAAGCCGTGACGTGACGATCCTTGGGATTGACCTTGTGACTCTTCTTTTCCGGGCCCATCTGCACCCGGGCGATGGCGTCCACCATATCTTGCTGGGTGATCTGCTTCTTGTGACGGCGCACCGCCAGAATAGCGGCCTCGTTCATCACGTTTTCCAGATCCGCGCCGGTGGAGTAGGGCATCCGCTTGGCCACGTTGTCCAGATCCACGTCGGCGGACAGCGGCTTGCCCTTGGAGTGGACCTTCAGAATTTCCACACGGCCTTCCTGGTCGGGATAGTTCACCGTCACCTGACGGTCAAAGCGGCCCGGACGCAGCAGCGCAGGGTCGAGGATATCCCGGCGATTGGTCGCCGCCATGACGATAACGCCTTCATTGATAGAGAAGCCGTCCATTTCCACCAGCAGCTGGTTCAGGGTCTGCTCGCGCTCGTCGTGACCGCCGCCCAGACCCGCGCCGCGGTGACGGCCCACCGCGTCGATCTCATCGATGAAGATAATGGAAGGCGCGGCCTTCTTGGCCTGATCGAACAGGTCACGGACGCGGCTGGCGCCTACGCCCACGAACATTTCCACAAAGTCGGAGCCGGAAATGGAGAAGAAGGGCGCATTGGCCTCGCCTGCCACGGCCTTGGCCAGCAGGGTCTTACCGGTGCCCGGAGGGCCCACCAGCAGCACGCCCTTGGGAATGCGCGCGCCCATGGCGGTATAGGCCTTGGGGTTCTTCAGGAAATCGACCATCTCCTGAAGTTCTTCCTTTTCTTCCTTGGCTCCGGCCACGTCCTTGAAGGTGACCTTGTTCTTGGCAGGGTCGCTGACCCGGGCGCGGCTGCGGCCGAAGTTCATCACCTTGCTGTTGCCGCCGCCCTGACGCATCATGATGAAATACCACAGACCCACGATCAGAATCAGACTGAGGAAGTAGGGCAGGTATTCCAGATACCACGGCGTGACCACCGGCGCGCGATATTCCACCGTGAAGGGCAGATCGCTGACGCTGACGTCCTCCAGCGCCTTGCCGGTCTTGGCGGCAGTCATCTGGCGCACGGTCTCGATGAAGTCCGCACCGATGGTGGTTTCAAAATCATAGCCCCGATCCGGAAAATCCGCGTCGGCCACCTTGCCGTTGCGGTACAGGCCCACCAGCGACGTGCCGCGGATGGCGACGGCCTTCACGTTATCCTCCCGGATGGAGGTCAGCAGCTGGGGGTATTCGATCCGTTTGTTCTCCTGCTGGCCCAACCCGCCGTTGAGTAGGATTGCGATCACGAGAAAGACCGCGATCAGGACCACGTACCCCATCAATCCCCGTTGGTTCTTCTTCAAAGTAAAAGTCCTCCTTGATGCCGCCGGAATGAACTCCGGTCGGGCTGCGAATACGCCAAAACAGCCGTAATGCACGACTTTGACATTATAGCATAGCACCGCCCCAAAACACAAAGGTTTTCGGAAAGTTTTGCATTCCCGGTCAATTTTTACAATCTGGACAGTTTTGCAGGGGGCGGAACCCTTCAAAACCACTGTACGATGTGGTATGATACAGTTGATAAACCGATCCGCCCGGGGGAGCTGCGGCGGGGAAAGGAAGGAAACGATGCAAGGAAAACGCTTTTCCATGTTGAGCACCCTGCTGACGGCGCTGATCCTGCTGGCGGTCTGGTGCGTTCCGGCGGCTGTGGCCGAAACGGCGTCCGCCGATTCCGCCAATGAGGAGGGAGCGGACGATCCCAGCTCGAGCTATCTTTACGGCGGAATCGCCTGCCTGAAGGATCATTACTATTTCTTTTCCGAGGCAGAGGACAGTGTGCTGTTTGAAAAGCCCGTGTCCGGCGGGGCTTCCGTGGGGCTGGGGACGATTTCGTCCCAGCAGCTCATGGGCGACGACGGCAGCGGCTATCATGTTTCCAGCTGCTTTCTGATCGTCTGGAGGGATCAGCTTTACCTGCTCAATCCCTACACGCAGAAGTGGTATTCCCTGCTGAACGATCAGGGAGAATTGGAGCTGAAAGCGCAGACGGTCAAGTTGGACTTGGACGTGATGATGGAAAAGGACGAGGACTATTCCTATCCCATGAGCACCAACGCCCGGTTCGTGATGGGGGACTGGCTGTACTTCGTGGGCAGCAGTTATTCCGGCGGGGAAAATAAAATGTGCTTCGGTCGCGTCCCCCTGACGGGCGGGACCAGCCAGATGTTTGAGGTGCCCAGCATCGCCAATGCCTGCGCCTACGGGGATGGGAAAGTGGCGCTGTTTTTGTGCGATATGAGCGCCCTGTACACCGGCGAAGCCTCGGTGGATCAGCTGACCGCCACGCTGGCGATTTTCGACCCGGAGAGCGGCACATTGGGCACGGAATGGCCGGTCACCAGCGATAATCAGATGGGCGTTTATAATCTGAGGGGCTTCTGCAGCGACGGGCAGAAGGTATATTATATGGACGGTTCCCGGATCATGGGCATTGACCCGGAGACCGGGGAAAGCAAGATCGCGGCCTATACCGGCGAGGGCATGTACGGCGGAAGCTCCTACGGAAACGTGCTGTGCGAGGGCGGCTACTACATTACTGCCAGTTCCGGGCTGAATCAGTACCTGCTCAACAGTCCTTCGCTGGAAAAGGGCGCGCTGCGCATCTTCGGCGAAAGCGGTTCCGATACTCATCGGAACTTTGCCAAGGCCCACCCGGAAATTTCTGTGGAGGTGGCGGGGGATTACTCCAACGATCTGGAGACCCTGACCCAGGCCATGGTCAGTGATACCAATCCCTACGACGTGCTGTTTTTGAGCCTGAACTACATGCCGGTGGATCGGCTTTTGCAGAAGGGCTACTGCGCCGACCTGTCCGGCGACGAAGCGCTGATGGACGTGGCCCGGAGCATGTACCCCCAGTTTGGCGAAATTCTGATGAAGGACGGCAAGCTCTACGGTCTGCCGGTGGATGCCAGCGCCTCCACCTACAGCGTCAACATGGACGCATGGGAAGCACTGGGCCTGACGGAGGACGACCTGCCCAAGACCCTGCTGGATCTGATGGAGTTCACCGCCAACTGGGCCTTTGACTACGGCGATGATTATTCCGAGTATTTCCTGTTCGACTGGGTCAATCAGTCCAGCTTCTTCTCCATGATTCTGAGCGAGTATCTCACCTACATCCAGAAGAAGGAAGGAAAGATCATTTTCAACACGCCGGAGTTCGAAGAACTTCTGCGGGCCTTTGAGGACATCAACTTCAAGGAACTGGAACAGCTTCACGACCAGAACGAATCTATGGACATGGAAAAGGTTATTTTTCAGAGCTATACCTCTGTATTGCCGCTGAGCAACTTCCAGTACATGGATGAAAACTACCGGCCGCTGTACCTGTCCGTGGCCGAGGGGGAGGAGCCGTCCCTGTCCGTCACCACGACGGTGATGATCATCAACCCCAAGACCACCCGAATGGAAGAAGCCAAGACCTATATGGAGTATTACGTGACGCACCTGCCCAAGGACGAAGGCGCGATCACCTTCTTTCAGGGCACGCCGGAGCCGGTGGAAAGCCCCTACTACGCCCGCCAGAAAAAAGAGACGGAAAAGCAAATCGCCAACGCGAAGGAGCGGTTGGAAAAGGCCAGTGAGGAAAACAAAGCCTCCATCCGGGATGAGATCAGCAGTCTGGAAGAAGACCTGAAGTATCTGGAACAGAACCGCTACAGCATCAGCGCCGAGCGGATCCAGTATTACCAGCAGACCATGCTGCCCATGCTGTATGTGGAACGGCAGAATGTGCTCTACAGCGGCAACCAGACGGCCATGACCGAGATCAGCACCCTCATCAACCAGTACATCGAGGGCGCGATTCCCCGGGATCGCCTGATCCGGGAGCTGGAAGGCCGCATCCGCCTGATGCAGCTGGAGGACGAAATTTGACCCTTCGCTGAAATTCCAAAAGGCAAAGGAAAGGAAAAAACTATGTTTCACCGTAAATCCGTGTGGCTGTATCTGCTGCCGGGAATGATCGGCCTGCTGGCCTTCTATGTGGTGCCCTTCGTGTGGGGCATCTGGTTCAGCCTGACCGACGGAACCATCGACAACCGTTTCGTGGGCTTTGCCAACTACCTTCGGGTGTGGAAGAACCCGGTGTTCCAGCTGGGCCTCAAAAACACGCTGGAACTGTCTCTCCTGTGTGCGCCCGCCATTTTCCTGCTGTCCTTTCTGCTGGCGGGAATGCTGCGTAAGCACGTGGCGGGGGACAGCTTCTTTCGCAACGCGCTGCTGCTGCCCTATCTGATGCCTTCTTCCGCCATTCTGATCATCTGGCTGCTGATCTTCGACTACGGCGGCGTGATCAATCGGCTGGTGGTAGCTCTGGGCGCGGAGCGGGTGTTCTGGCTGGAAGGCGAGATGCTGCGGGTGCCCATCGTGCTGTTGTACATCTGGAAGAATCTGGGCTTCAGCGTGGTCATCTTCACCGCCGCCCTGCAGGCCGTGCCGGAGGCCATGTACGAGTACGCCAGTCTGGAGGGCGCGGGTTGGCTTCGCAGGGAGCTGTCCATCACCCTGCCTCAGATTTTGCCCACTGCCTTTCTGGTGCTGGTGCTGGCCATTGTCAACGCCTTTAAGATTTTCAAGGAAGTGTACTTCATCGGCGGCTCCTATCCTAATGAAAGCATTTACACCCTGCAGCATTACATGAACAACAAGTTCTCCAAGCTGGATTATCAGGATGTGACCACCGCCGCCTATTCCTTCGCATTGATCGTACTGGTCTTTATTTTCCTGCTGTACCGCACCAAGTCCGTCCGGGGCGACAGCGCCGCCTGAAAGGAGAAAAATCCATGCAGATCTCGAAAACCTCGAAGCAGCCGGCGGCAGGGCGCAGGAAAAAAACACGCCGCCCGAGCTTCCGCCACTGGTGGAAAAAAGCCCGGCCCCTGACGTTCGTGCTGCTGTGCGTCATCGCCGCGGTGATGCTGATCCCTATCGTGTTCACGTTCCTGTATTCGTTCTTTCCTAAATCGGAGATCAGCGATTATCTGAATCAGCGCAGCAGCTACGATACATCCAAGTGGCTGCCGGTGCTGTTCTCGCCCTCGCAGGTCAGCCTGCGGCAGTATTACAAAATTCTAATTGAGCAGCCCCAATATCTGAAGCTGTTCCTGAACAGCGTCAAGTACAGCGTGGGTATCCTGCTGGGACAGGCCGTTATCATTCCCATGACCGCCTATGGCCTGAGCCGGTTCCGCTTCCGGGGCCGGGACGCGCTGTTCTTTCTGGTGCTGGTATTGATGCTTTTGCCCTTTCAGGTGACGATGGCGCCCAGCGTCATGACCCTGCGGGCGCTGGGCATTCTGAACACCCCCTGGGCGGTGATACTGCCCATGTGGTTCTCTCCGTTTTATCTGTTTCTGGTGCGGCAGTTCATGCTGGGGCTGCCCAATGAAATTCTGGAAGCCGGGCAGATGGACGGCGCGGGCACCTTCCGCTGCCTGTGGCAGGTGGTGCTGCCGGTCTGCCGGCCCATCATCGGCGCTTCGGTGGCACTGAGCTTCGCCGACTGCTGGAATCTGGTGGAGCAGCCGCTGATCTATCTGACGGATTCCAGCCAGCAGCCGCTGAGCGTCATGTTCAACCAGATCAACACCGACTCCGTCGACGTGGCGTTCGCGGGCGCGGCGCTGTACATTCTGCCGATGCTGCTGGTGTATCTGTATTTTCAGGATGATATCCTGCTGGGTGTGCAGCTCAGCGAACTAAAATAACAGGAGAGACTCCCATGAGCAAGAAAAGCAAGGTTCTCAAGGCGTTCTTGATTCTGGCGGCGGCCATCGCCATCTGTATGTACTTCTCCCGCACCATCCAGACCATCACCACCCCCAAGGTGAAGCTGGTGACGGCGGATGTGGGGCGCATCGAGCAGAAGGTGGCCGTGGCACTGTCGCCCTATTTCCCCGTAAAAACGGAGATCACCCTGACCAAGGCCAAGGATTATCCCATTACGGTGGATAAGGTTTACGTAAAGACCGGTTTGTATGTAGAAAAGGGCGACACCATCCTGACCGCCGTTATCAACGATTACGACAAGAAGGAAAAGGAACTGACGGACAGCTACGCCAAGAAGGCGCAGGAGCTGATCGAGCTGGACATCACCAACCGCAAAAACAGCAAGCAGAGTATGCAGAACGATCTGTACGACGATATGATCGCCAAGCAGGACGCGCTGTCCGAAGCGGAAAGCAAGGCTCGTCTGGCCGCCGCTAAGGAGGGGCTGGAACTGAGCTATGACCAGAGCACGTGGCTGGCGAAAGCCCAGTCCGCCAAGGCCAGCAGCGAAGTGACCTCCCTGATCCGCGCCGCCGTTACGGCCAAGCAGAATTTCGATCAAGCTCGGCAGGATTTCTTCGACAGCTACGAAAACAAGAAGATCAAGGTGGCGGACGACGTTTTCAAGTACATCAAAAGCCGCAACGCCCTCGTGAAGGAGCTGCAGCAGCTGTCCGACGACATGGTGGCCCTGCAGGAGGCCCAGCAGAGCATGAGCGTTGTGACGGCTTCCAGCGCCGGTTATGTGGTGGGGCTGGACCTGAAAAGCGGCGACGTGTATTCGGGGGACAAGATCCTGTATACCATCGCCAAGGAAGAGGATAAGCCCGTGCTTCGGGCAGATGTGACCGACCTGAAAAAGGACGTGAGCGAGGGCGCGAAGGTGGAGGTGCGGGGCGATTACAGCACCTACCACACCAAGGTCAGCCAGATCGTTAACGACAGCGACGGCCGCAAATACGCGGAGATGGAAATGACCTACGATATTCTTTACGCCGCGGGCGGCATGAGCAAGCTGATGGAGAACGGCAGCATCGACGCGAAAATCGTCTTCCGTTCCCGGAAGAACGCCACTATCATTCCCGCGTCGGCCCTGCGCTCTGAGGGCGGCACGGAGTACGTTTTCGTGGCTCAGTACAACTATGGCGGCGTGCTGTCTTCTTCCGGCATGACGGCCAAAAAGACCGCCGTCACCGTCATCGACCGCAGTGACACCCAGGTCAGCGTGGAAGAAGACCTGGGCTGGCAGCAGATCATCGACAAGGCCGACCGCACCGTGGAGGACGGCAAGCCTGTGATGGAATATACGGAGTGACCGGGGAGCGGACAGTGATGGCAATCAAAGCATTTTGGAAAGACCGCGGAAAACTGCTGTTTCTGCTGGCGCTGGCCGTGGCGGTGATCGTTTATGCGGCGGTGGAGCTGAACGGCCTTCCCGGCGTTTATCAGCATGTGTTTCTTCCGGGAGAGCAGCTGGCGGAAACCGAGGGCGGTCAACCGGTGAACCGTTACCTGCGGGATTTGGTGGACAAAAAGGAGTCGGCGGATACGGCGCTGGACGGCTCCTGCGAGCCGACCACCCTGTATGCGGTGGCCCAGCCCGCCACAGTGGAAACCGGCGAGGGGGAAAACGCTGCCTCCGCGCGGCTCGTAGGGCTCGACGAGAACTATCTGTCCGTGGAGCCTTTCGCGCTGTACACAGGCCGCTATTTTTACCCGGACGAGTACACTTACGGCGAAAAGGTCGCCCTTCTGGATGAGCAGCTGGCCGTGGCGCTGTTTCAGTACGCCGAGCCCCTGAGCGAGGAGATCGTTCTTTCCGGCGAAAAATACCGCGTGATCGGCATTGTACGGGATCAAAAGCGGGTGGGCGATCAGGAGGAATACAGCCTGTATGTGCCCTATCGGTCGCTGGTGTCCTCCGGGCAGCTCATGAGCTGCGTGATCTTTGAGGGCAAGCCGGTGAAGGGCGCGGGCGGCTGGGCCGCGTTTCAGAGCGCCGCAAAACAGCTGTCGGAAAGCGGCTCCACCCACAGTCTGCCTAAGGAAAGCATGAACGGCAAGATGCCTTTGCGGCTTTTGTTGGTCATTTCCGGCTGGGTGCTGGCACTGTACCTCATCCGCATATTGAACCGGCTGTTTTCCCGGGTATGCGCCGCGTGGCGGAGCAAGATTCGGGAGGAATATGCCGCTCGGCTGCTGGGCTGGCTGCTGCTTCGGGCAGTAGGGCTGGCAGTCGGTTATGCTGCCTGTGTGGCTGCGCTGGCAGGGTTGTTCGTTGTGCTGATCCAGCCGGTATTCACCTTCCCGGAGTGGGTGCCCGCCGTGCTGGTAGAGCCCAAGGACATTGCCGCCGCCTTCTGGAACGTGTGGCAGGACACGGCCACTGTGATGGAGCTCCGCACGCCGGAGCTCTTGCGGGCGCGGTTTTACAGCCGCCTGATGGGCTGGGCCTGCGGCTTTGGGGCGCTGGCGCTGGGCTGCCTGTGGGGCGGTGTTCGGCAGGAGCTGAATCGTCTGCCATTGCTTCAGGAAAAGCCGGTGCGGCCGGACAAGAAGGATTCCTGATTTTCCCGAATCCCCTTTGGTATGCCAAGGGGGATTTTTTTGGACATAAGAGACGAAATGAAAAAAATTTGTGCATTTTTGGAAGGAAGCCTATTGATTGACAACCTCCGAATGGGTATGATAAATTTCGTAACCTGCAATAAAACAGGGAGGGAACACGATGAACGTTAAAATCATTTCCGACAGCACCTGCGACCTCTCGTCGGAACTGGTCAGCCGCTATGACATCGAAATTGTGCCGCTTTCCGTGATCCTGGGCGATTTCACGGGCCGCGACGGTATCGAAGTGACCCCGGCGAAGATCTATCAGCATGTAGCGGAATGCAAAGAGCTGCCCAAGACCAGCGCCGTCAATACCGAAGAATACGTTCGCGTGTTCCGCAGTTGGCGGGAAAAGGGGTACTCGATCGTACATTACTGCATCAGCAGCGAATTTTCCAGCTGCTATCAGAACGCCTGCGCCGCCGCACAGGAAATGGACGAAGTGTACGTCGTGGACAGCCGGAATCTGTCCTCCGGGCAGGGGCTTTTGGTGCTGAAGGGCGCGGAAATGGCCCGGGCCGGCGCTTCCGCCAAGGAAATCTACGAGGAATGTACCCGCCTGACCAACAAGGTGGAGGCCAGCTTCATTCTGGATCGGCTGGACTATATGCACAAGGGCGGCCGCTGCAGCGCCATTACCATGATGGGGGCCAACGTGCTGCATCTGAAACCCTGCATTGAGGTCATGGGCGGCAAAATGGCGCCTACCAAGAAATATCGCGGACGTTTCCGTCAGGTGCTTTTGAATTATGTGGAGGATCGTCTGGCTGGCCGGGACGATGTGGATCCCTATCGAATCTTCATTACCCATACCGAGTGCGATCCTGCGGACGTACAGGCGGTGAAGGAGCTGCTGCTGCAGCACGAGCCGCCCTTTGCGGAAATTTTGGAGACGGACGCAGGCTCTACGGTGACGAGCCACTGCGGGCCCAACACGCTGGGGATTCTCTTTATGAGGAAATAAAAAAGCCCCCGTCAGGGGGAAAAACAAGAAGAGCTGCCTGCTGCAAAGGCAGCTCTTCTCTTTTGGGGAAACGCCGCAGAATGCCACCAGGTGATCCGCATCCCGCTGGCGTGCGGCGTTTTAAGAAAGAAGGGTCGGGGAGAAACCGACGAAGACATGCATCCATCCCAACTCCAAAAGTATTATATCTTAGTTACATTACGAAAATATTACATTTCTAAAAAAAAAAAAAACTAGTGTATTGCAAAAGTATTTCCATTACATTTCTATAAAGAAAAATGCAGAAAAAAAGGGAAAATGGTCGATTGGGTTTTAGCTTTGCTGAGGGAAGAACGCGCGTTGAATGAAGCGGGTTTAGGTGCTGCTACGGCGAAGTGCACGGTGGTGCGGCGAGTAGTTATTTTGAAGAAAGTTTAGGTTCCTAAAAATGAATTTTTTGCGATAAGGGCCGAAGCGGCACAGGGAGTGAGCGGGAAGCACCTGCCTGTGTCGGTGTACGCCAACTTTGCCGGAAGGAAACCCACTCCGGATGCATGACGCGCCGACTACGGCGCGAACGGTGGGGCTGCCGCCCTGAGAGGGGTAGTACTTTCTTTCGGTGCGAAAGAAAGTACCAAAGAAAGCCAGCGGCACGG
>ERZ827168.1677-NODE-1677-length-29473-cov-4.964783_pt1 | contig 29473 bp, 29 predicted proteins | sample MGYA00519868_ERZ827168 | MGnify/ENA primary metagenome ERZ827168 (study PRJEB31778, sample SAMEA3449271) | human gut metagenome | biome: human gut; feature: human-associated habitat; material: faeces | place: United Kingdom | collected 2010/2012 ...
ACGTTTCGCAGCCCCGCGACAGTGTGTCGCAGAGGCGTTCGGTATCAAATCAGGTCGTCCATAGTGTAGACGCCGCTCTTGCCGCACAGAAATTCGGCCGCCACGACGGCTCCCAGTGCCAGCGTGCGGCGGTTCTTTATCGAATGGCGTATCTCCAGCACGTCGTCCTCCGAAGTGTAGGTCACCGAGTGGTCGCCAGGGGTCATGCCCACACGGTAGGAGCGGATGCCGATGAGCGCGGGATCGTCGGTGGTCTCGTTCACCCAGCCGCTCTTGCGGTCCATGCGTGCTATTATGTCGTCGGCCAGGGTCGCAGCCGTGCCGCTGGGCGAATCCTTCTTCTCGGTGTGGTGCGTTTCCTCGATGCTCACCTCGTACTGGGGGAAACGGTTCATGAGCCGAGCCAGCTCGCGATTGAGGCGGAACATGAGATTCACGCCCAGCGAATAGTTCGAGGCGTAGAACATCGCGCCGCCGCGCTCGCGGCACAGCTCCTGCAACTCGGGCAGGCGCTCGGTCCAGCCCGTGGTGCCGCTCACCACCGCCGCGCCGCACTCCAGACATTTGCGTATGTTGCCGTATGCCGTCGAGGGCGTGGTGAACTCTATGGCCACGTCGGCGCGGGCCAGATTCTCGGCCGTGAGATCGGCGGCATTATCCTGATCCACGATGAGCACAACCTCGTGGCCGCGTTCGGCCAGTATGCGCTCTATCTCGCGGCCCATCTTGCCGTAACCTATTATAACAGCTTTCATAATTTCGAAAAATCGTATTTTTACAGATCATGCAAAGATAGTGATTTTATTGTTTATCGAACAAGATAAACCGCGTCGTCGGCATACGTTATACGATTTTCGCGAAAATTAATACCTTTGTATCGATTTGCACGATACTGACGAGACGTTATTCTTTTACGACATGCGTTACTTCATGGAACTTTGCTACGACGGCGCGGCCTACTGCGGATGGCAGCGCCAGCCTGCGGCCCCCACGGTGCAGCAGACACTGGAAAAGGCTCTCTCGACACTGCTGCGCGAGCAGGTGGAGACGGTCGGCGCGGGACGCACCGACACGGGGGTCAACGCGTCGTACTACACGGCCCACTTCGACTCGGTGCGGCCCGTGGACGACTGCGCCAAGTTAGTATACAAACTCAATCTCATCCTGCCCCACGACATAGCTGTTTCGTCAGTGACGGCGGTCGATGAAAATGCGCACGCGCGATTCGATGCCGTCGAGCGCGAGTATACATATTATATATCGCAGCGCAAGAATCCTTTCCGCCGCTTCTCGGCATGGCAGTACTACGTGCCGCTCGACATGGAGAGGATGAACAGCGCGGCCGAAGCGCTCCTGCGTCATGACGATTTCACGTCGTTCGCCAAGCTCAATTCCAACAACAAGACCAACATCTGCCGTGTGACCCGTGCCGAGTGGCGGCGCGAGGGCGATATGCTCGTATTCACCATCCGTGCCGACCGTTTTCTGCGCAACATGATACGAGCCATAGTCGGCACTCTGGTCGACGTGGGCCGCGGCCGATACACGCCCGAAGATTTCGAGCGCATCATCGCGGCCCGCGACCTGTCGCTGTCAAGCGGCAGCGCACCCGCCGTGGGGCTGTTCCTGAGCGATGTGGTCTATCCCGAAAACGTATTCAAGCGGATAAGATGACATGAAAAACGGGGCCAGCAGGCCCCGTTAACATTGCTACGGGCGCTGAACCCGAGTGCGGGAAAAAGCCGATCCGCCACCATGCTCGTCGTAGCATTTCCATTTCAATTGATATTCGTTGTATTTGGATTTATTGATTTCACCGGTTATAAATCCCGATCCCGAACTGCATTGCCAGCCGATTTGCGATTGGGAACCCGATCTCGACGACATGTTGCATAATATTCCGTTACTGTCGAATGCCGATATGAATCTGTATTCGTACCGCCATGCGTATTTGCCTGTCAGCAATAATTTGCCGTCGACATATTCGTTCATCACGAACGTGGCTCCGCGCTTGTCGTTTGCGATATTTGGAGGTATGACACCGAAAAATTCGTCGGGAATCGGGCGGGTGATCTTCGCCAAAGTCTCCTTCTTTTCGGCATTGGCACTGTAATCGATGGCGAAAGAGGCTATATTGTCGTAAACTATACCGTCATGGCCGACCAAAGCCTTCGACTTGTAGTCTCGGTCGCGGTAGACCCAGCTCAATTCCACCACTTCGATCGGTTCCCTTGCTATTGCGTTGTATACCCGTTTCTTGAATTTCTCGCGGTCCTCGGATGTGAAGGCCCGACTGTCGCCCCACTCGACGATCGAGAATACGTCCGAAGAGTTTACGACGGTCACGGCGTCGTCGGCGAATATCTCGTCGAGAACGGCGAGTTTCTCCTTTTCGCCGTCGACTGCACCGAGGTGTTGATAGGCCGTGAGCGTCATCTGTTTCTCGGTGCTCACCCGCGCGGCCAGGTCCAATGCGTGGTTTATCTCCTTCAGCCACTCCTGCGAATATGAGAACTGACATAATAATATTAATGCGAAACTCGATAAAAGAGTTCGCCGTGCCGTTCGTTTTTGCGGTCTCATATTTTATAATATTTAGTGATGATTGTCCCGTTATTCGCAAATATAATATATTGTCCCGCTAAAAACAATTATTTTTCGCATAAAATATCGCTTGCTGCAAAAAAATGCGGGAGTAACCCATCGTTACCCCCGCATTCGGTCTTGTGGCAAATACTATAAATGTATCGCGGCACCCATGGCGGCTTCGGCGGCCTCCGCTATTCCCTCGTTCATCGTGGGATGGGCGTGTATGGTACGGGCGATGCCGTGCGCCGTGGCACCCAACGCCTTTGCAAGCGTAGGTTCGCCGAGCATCTCGGTCACGTTGGCGCCCACCAGATGCGCACCTATCAGCTTGTCGTCGGCCCCGAAGATCAGCTTCACGAAGCCGTCGCGGTCGCCTGCGGCCGTGGCCTTGCCCGAGGCGGTGAAGGGGAAGCGCCCCACTTTGTACTCCATGCCCGCTTCGCGCGCCTTCTGTTCGGTGATGCCGACCGACGCCACCTCGGGCGAGGTGAATACGCACGACGGTATGGTCGAATAGTCGACGGGAGCGGGATCGAGTCCGCAGATATGCTCGACGCAGTGAACGGCCTCGGCCGAAGCCACGTGCGCCAAAGCGGGCGTGGCTATGATGTCGCCTATGGCGTAGACGCCCTCCAGCGAGGTCATGTAATGCTCGTCCACCTTGATCTTGTCGCGCTCGACGACGATGCCGCACTCCTCCAGACCCATGTTCTCGATGTTGGACTTGATGCCCACGGCCGAAAGCACTATGTCGGCCGTAAGGGTCTCGGCGCCTTTCTTGCCCTCGATCTCGACGTCGCACTTGCCCTCGCCGTTCACCTTGACGCTCTTCACGTTGGTCGACGTGAGCACCGTGGCGCGCATCTTTCTGAACGCGCGCTCCATCTGCTTGGCCACCTCCTCGTCTTCGAGAGGCATCATCTGCGGCAGATACTCTATCACCGTGACCTTCACGCCGAGCGAGGCATAGAGGCATGCGAACTCGCTGCCTATGGCTCCCCAGCCCACCGATCATCGATTCGGGCAGTGCGGGCAGCGTCAGCGCCTGTTTCGACGTTATCACATGCTCGCCGTCGACGGGCATGAACGGCATCTCGCGCGGACGCGCTCCCGTGGCGAGGATCACGGCGTCGGCCTCGTATGCCGTGCCGTCCACATCCACGGTGCCCCGCCCCGTCACGCGGCCGAATCCGTTGATTACGTCGATGTTGTTCTTCTTCATCAGAAAGGCCACGCCCTTGCTCATGGTGTCGGCCACCGTGCGCGAGCGGGCCACGATCTTGGCGAAGTCGGGCTTCGCCTCGCCCGTGATCTCCACGCCGTAGTGAGCGGCGTTCTTGCAGTAGTTGTACACCTGCGCGCTCTTCAGCAGCGCCTTGGTGGGGATGCAGCCCCAATTGAGGCATACGCCGCCCAGCTCCGATTTCTCGACCACTGCAACGCGCTTGCCCAGCTGCGAGGCGCGGATGGCAGCCACGTAGCCGCCCGGGCCGCTTCCGATGACGATTATGTCGTATTTCATATTCCGATTCAATGTTTTATGTTCACTATTCCGCCCGCAATATCTCGCCGTTGTCGGCAGCCACGGCGCGCTTCCACTTCTCGTTATACCCGGGGAACTGAATCTTGTCGGGTATGTCGCGGCCGTTGCCGTTGTCGACGAAGTGCGAGTTGCCGCTGTTGCGTCCTATCACATAGCTTATCACGTCGGCGTGCTCGCTCTTCACGTTACCGTCCATGTATTTGAGGAGCAGATATTTGTCCAGCCGCGTCCAGTTGTCGAACATGGTCTGCGCCGTGCGGGTGGTGAAACGCGTCAGGTGCTTTCTGCGGGCCTTGTCAGACATGGCGGCCACGTCGGCGTCGACACCTGCCACGGCCTTGAGCATCGAGTTCTCCCAGAAGTCCGTCACGCGGCGTATGTCGGCCGCCATCATGTCGTAACGCATGTATGCAAAATTCGTGACACGATTGAAGAGCCAGAATGCCGACGTGGGCGAATACTCCAGCATCGAGCCGTTGCCCTCGGCCATGCACTCGGGCACCTCGGCGGTGTTGCAGTAAACGGGTGTCAGGCACGAGGTGGCGGCATCGTCCACGCCGAACCACAGAATGCCCGTCTTGCCCTTGCGCGCCTGCCCCACGAGCCAGAATCCCGTCTGCTGCGTGGCCGTGGCACGTTCGTTCACATACTCCTTGCCGTCCACCTCGAACGACATGGGGCGCCAGCGGTAAGGGAGTCCGTGACCGCCCGCTCCGAGGTCGGTCGTCATATCCATCGGCGTGCCCTCGTAGTGGTCGCGCATGGCGTCGAACACCTCCTTGGGCGTGATCTTGCGCGACGGCTTCACCCACAGGGGCATGCGGTTGGCGACATTGCGGCCCATGGCGTAATCGACGTATCGGTCCATGTCGTCGGCGAAGGTGCGGAAGAAGCTCCACACACGCGCCTCGCAGCCGCGCATGGCACCGAAATCGAGCGGCGCATAGGCATCGCAGAACGAGAAATCGTCGTCGCTGCCCGTGTAGTATCCTTTTTCGCGCGCGAACGAGATCACGTCGTGAGCGTAGAGGCAGTTCTCGGGATCGTCCTTGGGGAATGTGGTTATGCGGGCCTGGTTGGCGTGCGCGCAGATGTATCCGTCGGGAATGCGGCGGGCCACCCACACGATGCCCTTGTTGTCGGGACCCTTGCCGATCAGCTCCATGATCCACGCCTCGTCGGCGTCGGCTATGGAGAAGCTCTCGCCGCTCGAAGCGTAGCCGTTGGCGTTGGCCAGCTCGACGATGGTGTCGATGGCCTCGCGTGCGGTGCGTGCCCGCTGCAAGGTGATGTATATCAGCGATCCGTAGTCGATCTTGCCTTCGGGGTCGGTCAGCTCGTGACGGCCGCCGTAGGTGGTTTCGGTTATGATGAGCGAATGCTCGTTCATGTTGCCCACGGTGGAATATGTGGTCGGCGCCTGGGCTATGTCGCCCAGATACTTGCCCGTATCCCACTCGTAGACGGGCATCATGGCGGCCGCGCGCTTGGCAGGATCGTGCTTGTAGAGGCAGCCGTAGAGCTGGTGCGAATCGGCGGCATAGGTCACCATTACCGATCCGTCGCTCGACGCTCCGCGTGTGATGATGAAGTTCGTGCAGGCCAATGCGGGCGCGCTTGCGGCGACGGCAGCGACTGCGGCGAGGGCCGGTGCGAGATTTCTGAAAATTCGTTTCATTATGATTCCAAAATTAAGTTTTTCGGGTTATGCCGACACGCGCCTTACGGTGCGTTTCGACAAGCCAAAGTTAGGCAAAATAGCCGTAATGCAAAAGTTTTGGGGCGCAAGAATGACCGATTCCGTGTCGTTATCGCTATATTTGCAAGACACTAACCCGTAAATATCATGAAAAAGACATACGCATCGATACTCGCCGCACTTCTCGCGCTCGGGGCGCTATCCGTTTCGGCACAGAATTACGGCTGCGGCCTGCCTGCCACCGACGCCCTCGGGCGACGGCTCCCCGACAGCGACACGGCGGGACCGCCGCGCAGGAAGTTCGTGGGGCTCTTCTACTGGACATGGCACAACAACTTCGCCGATCTGCAACCCCACACTCCCTCACCGATCATCGCCGCACACCCCGAAGCCGCGCGCGATTACGACCACGAGGCGTGGCCCGCAGGGATCCACACCTACTTTTGGGGCGAGCCGCTGTTCGGCTTCTACCGCGATACCGACCGCTGGGTTCTGCGCAGGCATGCCGAGATGCTGGCCGACGCGGGTGTCGACGTGCTCTTTTTCGACTGCACCAACGGATCGTACACATGGCGCGAATCCTACCGCGCGTTGTGCGAGGTCTTCGCCGAGGCACGGCGCGACGGGGTGAACACTCCGCAGATAGCCTTCATGCTCGCGTTCGGCCCCACAGAGGGGGGCCGCGCGGCCATCAAGGAGATATACGACGATCTCTACAAACCAGCCGAGTACGAGGAACTGTTCTTCAAGTGGGACGGCAAGCCGCTTATCATGGCCTATCCCGAGATGCTCGGCGATGTCGAGGGCGACCAGGCCGCTACCCGACTGCATCGCGAGATACGCGAATACTTCACGTTCCGCCCGGGGCAACCCGTCTACAACGTCGGGCCGCAGCGTTCCGACCATTGGGGATGGCTCGAAATATGGCCGCAGCACGGCTTCGCACCCAAGCCCGACGGCGGATTCGAGCAGGCGGTGGTCGGAGTGGCGCAGAACTGGACCGCGGCGCGGGGACTCAGTGCTATGAATGCCGAGGGGGCTTTCGGACGCAGCTACACCGCCGCCGACGGGCATGCCGCGTCGCCCGAGGCGGAGCTGCGCGGACTCAATTTTCAGGAGCAATGGGAGCGGGCGCTGGAGATCGATCCCGATTTCATATTCATCACGGGCTGGAACGAGTGGGTGGCTGGGCGTCACCGCGAATGGAGCGGACTGGAGAACGCCTTTCCCGACCAGTTCGACACGGAACACAGCCGCGACATAGAACCGATGCGGGGCGGCCACGGCGACAACTATTACTACCAGATGGTAGCGAACATACGTCGTTTCAAGGGTATGCCCGAAACCGATTGCGTCGGATCGGAGTCGCGGCGCATACGCATCGACGGCCGCTTCGACGACTGGCGCGGCGTGAAACCCGAATACAAGGCTTCGCGAGGCAATGCCATGCGCCGCGACAGCCGAGGCTGGGGCGACAAGGTGTATCGCGATTCGAGCGCGCGCAACGACATAGTCGCCGCCAAGGCGGCGAGGGACAACCGCTACGTTTATTTCCTCGTGGAGTGTGCCGACGACATCACCCCGCCGAGCGGTGACGCATGGATGCGGCTGTTCATCGACATCGACCGCGACCGATCGACGGGCTGGGAGGGCTACGATTTCGTGGTCAACCGCACGGCAACTGACGGCAAGGCCTCGGTGGAGCGTTCGCACGGCGGGTGGGCATGGGATCGTGTCGGCTCGGCGGATTTCCGCGTCGAGGGGCGCGCGATGGAGCTGCGCATACCCCGCAAGGCTCTCGGACTGGATCGGACCGAGAATTTCGAAATGGAATTCAAATGGGTAGACAACACGCAGTGCGACGGGGATATCAGCGATTTCTGGATAAGCGGCGACTGCGCGCCCGCGGGGAGGTTCAACTATCCGTATAAGGCGAAGTAACGGCGTTCGCCGACAGCGGAGGACGCGAGCGAGCGTGAAGCGAGTTGCAGTCCGCCGCATGGGGTGGCGGCGAACTGCCGACATTGCGACGCAATGTCGATTTTCCCGTAATATTCGTCCGCAATTGCGAATTATAAGCTATATTTGTCCCGAATGCCGACGACCGTCATTCGGCCCCCCTAAAAAGCGGTATGCTAATTATCAATCACTTATGAAAAGTATTCTATTATTCGTCGCCGCATGCGCATTGTGCGTGGCATGCAGCGAATGCAGGTTGCAGCCCGATCCTCCGTTCGTGCGTGACATAGTGATGCCGACAGAGGTGTTCGACGCAGGCGACGAAGTGACGGTGGCGGCCGTCGGGTTCATGGCCGACGACGCCATTTTCGTTCGGCGTATCGATCCCTCGACGCAGATGCAGGCCACGTTGCGGGCCGAGATTACGGAAATTACCGACATTTCGGTCTCGTTCATCATGCCCGCAGGATATGCGGCAGGCGCGGTCGAGGTGCTGTTGTTCCGCGGCGGCGAACCTATGGTTCTCGGATCGATCGAGGTATCGGACGGAAGCCTGCCGACAGAGGCATCGCTCTACGGGCTGGGGCGCGACGAGGCGGGAAAATTCGTCATATGCGATATCGACACGGCAACGGGAGCGGTGTCGGAAAAGGTCGTATGCCCCCGTGCGCTCGACGGTGCTGTGACATGGCCTTCGACGAACCGAATCTTCGGCACGGACCGCACCGACGGGAAAACCGCGATTGCGGGATACGATTTCACCATGCGGAGGCATCTTGAGGCGGATTGCGGCGAAGAGATATCCGACTGTATCATCGGCATGTTCGGATCTACATTGTTGCCTCTGCGCATGGAGGATGATATGCGAATCAAGTTGATCGCCGCCAACCCTGCCGTCTCTCGCAGCCTTCCGCCGCAAAAACGCTATCTGACGGGGCTGAATATTCCCGACGACGTGGTCGCGGCTGAGTTTGCCGGCGACAGTTACGTATATCTCGGCAAAAAAGGTACGTTCTTGACTAAGATGTCGCTAACGGCCGCCGACGGCAGGAAACATACGGCTCTTGCCGCGCTCTGCATTCCTCTTTATACATGGACTTTGGGCGAGCCGATCGACGATGCGGACGATATAGTGCTTGCCTTCTCTCCCGTTACGCCATGTGTCGTTACGGTGAACGGCGGCCGCAGCACGGTGTGGCGCATCTCCGAATCGACGTTGAAACCTGTGATAGACGAAGTTTTGGGACATATCGACGGCAAAGTGTTGTCGAGCGCCTACAATGAGGCGACGGGAGGCATATTTCTGCTTATCGAAGCGGGCGGGACGAAAACGCTGGGCGAATTTACGCCTGCCGACGGCAGTTATAAAAAGATTTGCGATGTTCCGAACGGCATCGGACAGATTCTGTCGGTAAAATAGCGGAGCTGCCTGTTTTTAGGGAAGCCGCACATAATATTGTGCGGCTTTTCTTTACGACTCGTAAGAGTCGTGCGGGCCGCAGCCTCGCCCCGCGGAGGCCCGCAAATTTCGCATGACTCATTTGCGTTCTCCGCAGGCTGCTGCCCGAAAAGATTGAGTGTTTTCGAAAAAAACAGTAATTTTACGGGGTCAAAACAGAAATGCAATGTCTATCGAGAATAAAATAGAGTCCATCCGCCGAACTTTACCCGCGGGTGTGGAATTGGTGGCGGTATCGAAATATCATCCCGCCGAGGCTGTCCGCGAGGCCTACGACGCGGGGCAGCGCATCTTCGGCGAGAACCGTCCGCAGGAGATGAAGGCCAAGCACGAGATTCTGCCGTACGACATCGAATGGCGCATGATAGGTCATTTGCAGACCAACAAGGTGAAGTACATCGCCCCGTTCGTCGCGATGATCGAGTCGCTCGATAGCGAACGCCTGGCGGCCGCCATAGACAAGGAGGCTGCGAAGTGCGGCCGCACGATAGATTGCCTGCTGGAGATACACGTGGCCGACGAGGATACCAAATCGGGCTGGGACTACGACGAACTGGCGGCATTCGTGCAGTCGGGAGGATTCGGCGCATATCGCAACATCCGCATTCGCGGAGTGATGGGAATGGCCACCAACACCGACGACGAAACGGTCATCCGCCGCGACTTCATGCGTCTGGCCGAGTGCAAGCGCTCGCTCGCCGATTGGTTCGGGCCCGAGTTCGACACGTTGTCGATGGGTATGTCCGACGACTACCCCATCGCCGTCGAGTGCGGCTCCACCGAGGTGCGTATCGGATCGGATATCTTCGGGCCGAGGGAGTATTGATTATCGACATTGCGGGGCAATGTCGGCAGTTCACCGCCCCCCCCCACGCGACGGACTGCTGCTCGTCCAAAGCTCGCGCACTCCGACCGCCGTCGGCGAACCGAAACGGTTTCGTCATAAAACGGGCGTTACGCCCGCGCCGTCGGCGAACAGTATACATTAAACAAAATCCCCTTCGGCAGAATTATTCCGCGAAGGGGGTCGTTGTTTCAGATAAATCCCTGCCCTATCTCACCCGTATACGCTGGCCGATGCGCAGGATGGTGGTCTCCTTTATGCCGTTCAGCTGGCACAGCTTCCTCACCGTCGTATGGTTGTTTATGGCTATGCGCCCCAGCGTGTCGCCGCTCTTCACTATGTGGTACTTGACGGCGGCGGCTTCGGCCGCTATCTTCTTGTCCTCCTCGGCGCTCTGTATCTCCTCGTCGAAATCCTGCGTGAACCGCGAATAGGGACTGAAGTAGCTGCGCTTGAGCAGGAACGTCTCGCGGCGCAGTGTTCCCGTCGTGAAGTCGATCAGGCGCTCGGCGTCGAACGACTGGCCCTTGTAACGCACCTCGAAATGGAGGTGCGGTCCCGTGCTGCGGCCCGTATTTCCGCCGTAGCCTATCACCTGCCCCGCCGTCACCCACTGCTCGGGCTTCACGAGTATCTCCGACAGGTGGCCGTAAAAGGTCTCCAGTCCGTTGTCGTGGCGCAGCACGATCAGATTGCCGTAGCCGCCTCTGTAATTCTGCGTGAGGCGCACCCGCCCGTCGAATACGGCGTAAATGGGATCGCCTATCTTCAGTCCTATGTCGGTTCCCTGGTGGATGCCGCGGCGGCGCGGTCCGTACTTCGAATTGACGCGTCCTATACGCGGATAATGGTAGCTCTTGAGCGAATCCACCAGATCGATGACGAGCGACACCGGCATATCCTTGAGATCCTTGCTGTAAGGTTGCAGCTTGGTCGTATCCCAGTCGGTGGTGAATACCGTGTCGTCGTCGGCCGAGATCTCGCGGTTGCGCACGTAACGCCACGTGTTGTCGTTGAACAGCACGATGCTGAGGCCTTCGCTCGACGAAGGTATGGTGTCGACGACCAGCAGCGTCTCGTCCAGTTCGGGTCCCGACTCCAGCGGGACGCGGCGTATGACGACGGGGCCCGAGGCCGAATCCTTTTTCAACGAGTCCTGCTGCACGGCCACGGTGTCGCGCAAAATCGTTTCCTGAGCCGATGCGGCACATGCGGCCACAGAAAACAGCGATAAGAATGTTATACGTAAATTCATTCGGTTCATCATGCTTGGGTTAGATTATTCGTCGCCTTGCTCGCGCAGCAGATCGTGCGCGCACTCCAGCGCCTTGTAGAACTCTTCGCCGAAACGGCGTATCAACGGCTCGCGCAGCGCTCTGTATATCGGGATGCCCGCCTTGCGGCCGCACTCCACGGCCGATCGGCACACGTGCCAGCGGTGGTAGTTGAGTCCGTAGCTGCCGTTCGAAAAGCGTGCGACGCGGATCGGATAGAGGTGGCACGACACGGGTTTTATGAATCGGCAGCGTCCCTCGCGGTAGGCCCGCTCGATGGCGCAGAAGGTGATGCCGTTCTCGGTGAACGAGTAGGCGCATTCGGCGCCCCGCACCAGCGGCGTGGTGTAGTCGCCGTCGGCATCCACCACCATGAACCCCTGCTTTTCGACCTCGCGGCGTCCTTCCTCGGTCATATAGGGTGCATAGTTGGGATATTCGGCCTCCAGTTCGTCCACCTCGTCGATCTCCAGCGGCGCGCCCGCGTCGCCCTCCACGCAGCAGATGCCCTTGCATCGGCCGAGGTCGCAGGCGAAGCATTCGCGCAGTATGTCGGCGCTCACTATCTTGTCGTCTATCTCTATCATCATTCGTCAGGGGTTATAAATGTCCTTGTAACGGAACTCCAGAATCTCCTGCGCCATCTCGATGAACTGCTGCGCCTCGGTGCATTCGGGATCGATCTCGCGGGCGCGGTTGAAGTCGTTGACGGCACTGCCCCACTCGTTGCGGCGGAAATAGCGCTTGCCGCGCTCCAGGTGCAGAGCCGCGTCGTCGGGCGTACGCTCGATGGCCGCCGTCAGGTCGGCTATGATTCGGGCGGGAGTCCACAGCCCGTGTTCACGTATGTATTGCAGCACCCCGCCGTCGACCATCTCCGCCGCATCCTCGCCGCGCTCCATCGCCTCGCGGATCTTGGTCGACGAGAAGTCGTATTGCGGAGCATCGTCGAGCACGGTGGTGCGAGCGGTGGTGAACTCCACTTCGGCGTCGGGGCGTGGGTAGACGTATATGTCGTAGCCTGCGATTATGCTCTCGGCCTCGCGCCAACGGGGAAGCTGGTTTATGAGGTCGCTGCCCATCAGTATGGCGAAATCCATTTCGCTGCCGTAGTTCTCCGACAGGTGGCGCAGCGTGTTGATCGTGTACGACGGTTTGTCGAGCAGGAACTCCACCACCGACGGACGTATGCGCTCGGGATGGCGCGAATTGCGGCATGCTATCTCGGCCATCTCGAAACGGTCGAACTCGGGCGCCTGCGTCCAGCTATGTTTGAATGGATTCTGCGGCGATACGATCAATGCCGCCTCGTCGCACAGATCGCGGTCGACGACATATTCCGCCAGCGCCGTATGACCCTTGTGGATGGGGTTGAACGACCCGAAGTAGAGCATCATCCGTTTCCTGCCCATGCCCTACTCTGCGAAAAATCGTTCCAGTATGCCGCGTGTCTCCTCCACGGCATCGTCCAGTATGTCGTTCACCACCACATGGTCGAACTCCGACGCCTTCGATATCTCGAAATCGGCCTTGGCCACGCGCTTGGCTATGGTCTCGGGCGAGTCGGTGCCGCGGCCGACGAGCCTTTGCTCCAGCACCTCCACCGACGGCGGCATGATGAAGATCGAGCAGGCGTCGCGGCCGAATATGCGTTTGAGGTTGATGCCTCCCATCACGTCGACGTCGAATATTATCACGTTGCCCTTGCTCCATATGCGTTGCATCTCGCTCTTGAGGGTACCGTAGCAGGTGCCGTTGTAGACTTCCTCCCACTCGACGAACTCGCCCGCGCCGACCTTGGCGGCGAACTGCTCCCGGGTCAGGAAAAAATAGTCCACGCCGTCGCGCTCGCTGCCGCGCGGATTGCGCGACGTGGCCGAAATCGAAAACTCCAGCTGCGGGAATATCTCCAGCAGCCGCTTCACTATCGTGGTCTTGCCCGAACCGCTCGGGGCGGAGAAAATAACGAGTTTGCCCGTCTGTTCCATGAGGCTATAAAATATTTAGTACCTGTTCCTTTATCTTTTCCAGCTCGTCCTTCATCTTCACCACCAGAATCTGCATGTTCGATTCGTTGGCTTTCGATCCGAGGGTGTTAATCTCGCGGCCCATCTCCTGCGCTATGAATCCGAGTTTGCGGCCCGCGGCTTCCTCCGATCCCGCCACCTCGCGGAAATAGCGGCAGTGGTTGTCCAGACGCACCTTTTCCTCCGTAATATCGAGCTTCTCGATGTAGAAGATCATCTCCTGCTCCAGACGGTTGGTATCGACATCGACCTTGAGCTGGGCCAAATTCTCGCGGATGCGGGCCTTGATGGTCTCGCATCGCGTCTTCTCGTAAGGCTCCACCTGGCGGCGGTAATCCTCGATGTTGTTCACGCGTCGGAGCAGATCGGCGATCAGTGTCGCACCCTCCTGCTCGCGGAACAGGTCGAAGCGGCGCAGAGCATCGTCCAGCGCCGTCATCACGGCCGCACGCTCATCCTCCGACAGCTCCTCGGCCTGAGCCGACACCACGTCGGGCAGGCGCATCACCGTCGGCACCAGAGCGTCGTAGTCGGCGTCGATGCCCGAATACGACAAAGCGTCGTTCAGCTGACGCATGTATTCGCGGAACACCTCTTTGTTCACGGTGGCCGACGTATGCACCGCCGCGCTCTCCACCGTTATGCTCACGTCGGCCTTGCCGCGCTTTATGGCGCCGCCCGCCACGCTGCGTATGTCGTATTCGAGCGAACGATAGAGTGCGGGCAACTTGACTGTAAGGTCCAACTGTTTGGAATTGAGCGACCGTATCTCCACGGTTATCTTTTTGGTCGGCAGAGCGATCTCGCTTTTGCCGAATCCCGTCATAGATTTTATCATTGCAATATGATGTTCGAACAATGTGCAAAGATACGAATAAGCCGAGTGCAAAAGCAAATTTATTTGCGATTTTGCCGAGGCGAAGTATCTAAGGCGCAGCCAAAGATAGCAATAAGCGAGAGCAAAAACAAACTTCGTTTGCGATTTTGCCGAGCCGAAGACACGAAAAATCGCGGCGAAGTTTTCTTTATCGCGCCGCGCGGCCGTGCGGTCTTACGCATGCCGTGTCCGTAAAACGACTCCGCCCCATCCTGTGCGGACGGGGCGGAAAGGCTCGATCGGAACGTGGTTACATGCCGTATTCTATCTCGGTGACGTCGAGGAGCGTCTTTTCGGCTCCGTCGACGACGCATCGCACCCGAGCGTTCAGCAGCTTGCCTTTCGAGCGTGAGAACACGGCCGTGATGACCGTATCGGGATACCGCGGCTTCGATGCACCCTTTCCCGAATCGCTGATCGTCATTTCGATGGTATCCCCTTCGGACTCGCATTTCAGCGCGGCCCCCGACTCATACTCTTCGAACAGGGCTTTCACCCTCTCCATATCCAGCAGTTCCAATATCTTGAAATGCGTGTCGCAACGGAATTCCTCGGCGACCTTGCCGTTCTCCAGCAGCCTGTACATGCCGTTCTCGAATATCTGAGTCGAATGTTTCGTGTCGGCCCACTCGATGCGGGCCGTGATGCCGCCGTCGTTTCGCGACACCATGATGGTGGCGCCGACACGCTGTCCGTCGGGAGAAAAATCGTATATCTCCGTACTGTTCGGCTTGCGCTTGTCCTTCATCAACGCCGTAAATTCGATGCGGCAGCTCTCCGACGCATTCAGATCGGCCAGAGCCTGCTCTATTATCGCGTGATTCTCGGCTGCACGCGCATTGTCTCCGCCTCCGTTGATTCCCAGAAATATGCCTATTGCCAACACGGCCGCAACCGCAGCCGAGCGCATGATCTGCCGCAGGCCGAATATGCGGCGGCGTCTTTCCGCCGTGCGGAAATCGAATCGGGCTTCGGGCGCGAATTCGGGGGTGAGATCGTTTATGATGCGTTCCGTCCGAGTCGGGTCGTTGCCGTCGAACAGCTCGCGGTCCTCTTCAAAAAAATTCCTTTTCATGGTTGATTGGTTTTTTAATTCGTTCAATCCGACAGTTCATCCGCCGCGCCCGCTTCGCGCAACTTCGCAATGCCGTATCTGTAACGCGACTTGACCGTCGCCACGGGCGCCTCGACGATCTCCGCGATCTCGGCGAACGACCGTCCGCCGTGGATGCGCAGCCGTATAGTCTCGCTCTGCTCTGCGGGCAGGAGCGCGAGCATGCGGTCGATTCGGAGAAATTCGCGTTCGAAACGGTCGGGGGCCGCATCGTCGGCGGCAAGTCCGCACAATGCCGTTTCGTCGACGAACCGTCGTCGGCTCCGACTCCGCAAGCGCGATGCGCAGGCGTTCGACAGACTGCGGTAGATGTAGCTGTCGAGTCGGTCGACATTCCGCAGCGCGCTCCTTTTGGAGTGCATGGCCAGGTAGAGATCCTGCAACAGATCCTCGGCTTCCTCGGGGCTGCCGAGCCGATAGCATGCGTATCGGTAGAGGTTGTCCTTCTCCCGTTCCATGATCTCGGTCACGCGGACGAGGCAGTTTTCGATGTCTTGTTTCATAAATTCACAGTTCCTTTGCGGAGGCGCTTCCGCATATAAAGACGCCGCGAGGTGCGAAAAGATTCAACGCTCGGCGTAAATTTGCGAAAATATCCCGACTCCGCGGGCACGACTCGGACGATGGGGGAAAGAAATTTTTCATCTCGGGAAATCGATTACGGTTTGTCACGCTTTTGGCCGCAGGAGTGCGATATTGTTGTTAAAAAATATTAATAATTAAATAAATTTCACGTTTTTATTAAAAAAGGCTATGATTCGAGCCGAAAAACAAGCCTCGGGATTTTGATTAATCATAATTTTGAGTTTACTTTGTAGTACGAAAGATGTAATCACTTAATTAATCCGATTATGAAAAAGTATAATTTCTATGCAGGTCCGTCGATCCTACCCGACGCCGCATTGGAAGCCGCAGCGAAGGCTATTTTCGATTTCGAGGGCACGGGCGTGTCGCTCCTCTCGATATCGCACCGCACCAAGGAGTTCCAAAGCGTGCTGGACGAAGCCAAGAGCCTTTTCCGAGAACTGCTGAACATACCCGACAACTATAAGATATATTTCGTGGGCGGCGGCGCCAGCACCCAGTTTTTCCATATCCCCGCCAATTTCCTGAAGACCAGGGCGGGCTACGTCAATACGGGCGTGTGGACCAAGAAGGCCATCAAGGAGGCCAAGTTCTACGGCGAGGTGGATGTGGTCGCATCGTCGGAGGATAAGAATTTCACCTGCATTCCCAAGGATTTCGCAATCCCCGCCGACCTCGATTACCTTTATATATGCACCAACAACACCATCTACGGTACCGAGTATAAGACCGACATCGATTCGCCCGTGCCTCTCATCGCCGACATGAGCTCCGACATCCTGAGCCGCCCCGTCGACGTGTCGAAATACGCCCTTATCTACGGCGGCGCACAGAAGAATCTGGCGCCCGCGGGAGTCTCGTTCGTAATCATCCGCGACGACATGTTGGGCCGTGTGGTCCGTCCCCTGCCCACTATGATGAACGTCAACACCCATGTCGACAACGACTCGATGTTCAACACCCCGCCCGTGTTCCCCATCTTCGTCCTGCGCGAGACGCTGAAGTGGATGAAATCGATCGGCGGCATGGATGAGATGTACCGTCGCAACAAGGAGAAGGCGGCGCTGCTCTACGACGAGATCGACCGCAATACCATGTTCCGCGGAACGGCCGCGGTGGAGGACCGCTCGCTGATGAACATCTGCTTCGTCATGGCCGAGGGCCGCGAGGATCTGGCTCCCGAGTTCCTGGAGTTCGCGCAGTCGCGCGGCATGGTCGGCGTCAAGGGCCATCGTCTGGTGGGCGGTTTCCGCGCCTCGTGCTACAACGCCTGCCCCAAGGAGTCGGTGGAGGCTCTGGTGGCCTGCATGCGCGAGTTCGAAGAGAAGCATAAATAACGAACATGGGATTTAGTTACAATATGCCGACGCGGCTCAATCCGTTCAACGGCGACGTGCTGCTATGGGAGCCGACGGAAATTACGGAATCCGTATCAATGACCGAGAAGATGAAAATATTGATAGCGACAGAGAAACCGTTCGCGAAAAAGGCGTCGGACGGGATAAAGGCGATCTTCGCCGAGGCGGGCTATGAAACGGTCCTGCTCGAAAAATATACAGACAAGGCGCAGCTCACGGCTGCCGTGGCCGACGTGCAGGGACTCATCGTGCGCAGCGACAAGGTGACAGCCGACGTAATCGCCGCCGCGCCCGAGTTGAAGATAATAGTCCGCGCAGGCGCGGGGTACGACAATATCGACCTCGCCGCCGCGACGGCCAAGGGCATCGTGGTGATGAACACCCCCGGGCAGAACTCCAACGCCGTGGCGGAGCTCGCGCTGGGCATGATGGTCTACATGGCCCGCAACCGATTCACCCCGGGCACGGGATCGGAGCTTTCGGGCAAGACCATCGGCATACACGCCTACGGCAATGTGGGGCGTCTGGTGGGCCGCAAGGCCAAGGCGCTGGACATGAACGTCATCGCCTACGACCCCTTCATCACCGATGCGGCGGTGTTCGAGAACGACGGAGTGAAACAGGCATCGAGCGTCGAGGAGCTGTACGCGGCGGCCGATTATTTGTCGCTGCACATCCCCGCCACCGAGCAGACCCGCAAATCGATCGGCTACAAACTGCTCATGTCGATGCCCGAGGGCGCCACGCTGGTCAACACGGCCCGCAAGGAGGTGATCGACGAGGACGGACTCAAGGCGGCCCTGACGGAGCGCCCCTCGCTGAAGTACGTGACCGACATCGCGCCCGACTGCAAGGACGAACTCGCCGAGCTCTTAGGCAACCGTTTCTTCGCCACGCCCAAAAAGATGGGCGCCGAGACGGCCGAGGCCAACATCAACGCGGGACTGGCCGCCGCACGTCAGATCGTGGATTTCATAGAAAACGGAAACACCCGTTTTCAAGTCAACAGATAGCGTTATGGTAAGAGTAAAACCTTTTTGCGGAATACGCCCGCCCAAGGAGTTCGCCTCGGAGGTGGCATCGCGCCCCTACGACGTACTCAATTCGGCCGAAGCCAAGGCCGAGGCCACGGAGCGTTCGCTGCTGCACATCATAAAGGCCGAGATCGATTTCGATCCCGTGGCCGACGAACATTCGCAGGCCGTGTACGACAAGGCCGTGGAGAATTTCCGCACATGGAAGGAGCGCGGCTGGCTCGTGCAGGACGACGAAGAGCATTATTACGTCTATGCGCAGACGATGGACGGGCGGACGCAGTACGGCATAGCCATGTGCTGTCACTTCGAAGACTATCTCTCGGGGGCGATCAAGAAGCACGAGCTTACGCGTCCCGACAAGGAGGAGGACCGCATGATACACGTGCGCAACCAGAAGGCCAACATAGAGCCAGTGTTCTTCACCTACCCCGACAATGCCGAGATAGACGCCATAGTGTCGGAGGTCGTGGCCTCGAATGCCCCCGACTACGACTTCACCGCGGCCGACGGCTTCGGGCACAGCATGTGGGTGATCCGCGACGCGGCCAAGAACCGCCGCATAACCGAGCTGTTCGCCGCCGTTCCCGCGCTGTACGTCGCCGACGGACACCACCGCACGGCTGCCGCGGCCCGCGTCGGGCAGGAGTGCATGCGCAACAATCCCGCGCACACGGGCGACGAGGAATACTGCTATTTCCTGGCCGTGACGTTCCCCGCCTCGCAGCTGCGCATCATCGACTACAACCGCGTGGTGCGTGATCTGAACGGACTCACGCCCGCCGAACTGTTAGAGCACCTCGGCGAATCGTTCGCGGTGGAGAAAAAAGGCAGGGAGGTTTACAAGCCGTGCGCACTGCACAACTTCTCGATGTATCTCGACGGCGAATGGTACAGCCTCACGGCCAAGGAGGGAACCTACGACGACAGCGACCCCATCGGGGTGCTCGACGTCACGGTGCTGTCGAATCTGGTGCTCGACAAGATCCTCGGCATCACCGATCTGCGTACATCGAAACGCATCGACTTCGTGGGCGGAATACGCGGGCTGGACGAACTGAGCCGCCGCGTCGACAGCGGCGAGATGAAGGTGGCGTTCGCACTCTACCCCGTCTCGATGCAGCAGCTTATCGACATAGCCGACACGGGCAACATCATGCCGCCCAAAACCACTTGGTTCGAACCGAAGTTGCGTTCGGGAGTGGTGATACACTCGTTCGAATAACACAAAAGTAAAATCGGGCAACCCGCTTTCGGGTTGCCCGATTTTCGTATTCGCGCCGCACTATTTCAGCATGTTGTCCATCATGGCGTAGGGGAACTCTATCGCCGTCTTGCCCACGGCATACACGCCTATGTGATAGGGATCATAAAGGAATGTTATCCCCGTCGCCGAGACGGTGAAGTTCTCGGTGGGCTTCACATCGTCGGGGTAATAACCCATCTGCGCGAGCCCCTCGGCATCGGCCGCTCCCGTCTGCATGCACAGCAGTTTCACGAGCGCCGCGGGCAGCTTGGCTTTCTGCTGCTCGGTAAAGAAATCGTCGAGCGACAGTCGGCTGCCGTCGTCGAGCGAATAGTTGAGCGCTTTGGTCCAGCTCATGCCGTGAGCGCCGCCCGTGTATTGGTATCCCTCTATGACATATGACAGCGTGCGGTCGTAAACGTCTACGTCCGAGGTGACTATGAGTTCGTAATTGCCTTGCGACACGCGGCCGTCGTCGCAGCCGTTCGCCTCGCGGAAACGTGCCGCCGCCATGTCGAACGTCTTTTTCATGGTGCGCGGCATGGCGCCCTCGGCATCGAAGAACTCGCGTCGTACAGACTCCTCTATCGCCTTGAGCGCAGGGCTCTTGTCGGCGTTCACTATGCGGATGTAGGACATGCGCACCGAGAAAGGCTGTTTGGAATCGAACGTCTGCTCGTAGTTCTCGAACGAGAACGCGGGCGCCTGCTCGCGACGGCATGAGGCGAAAAGCAGGGCCGCCGCCGACAGAATTGCAAGAATAAGGTTGTTTTTCATGGTCCGAATGAATTTGTTCTTCGGCAAAGTTAGCAAAAAAACAGACAATAACGAAGCGCCGCATGGTCCGTCGGCTGAGATGATCGCGGCACCGCCGACCGAAGCGGTGCGAATCGGTCGCCGTTATGCAATCGCGGGTCGCGGTCGGAGAATTAATCGCGACCGTCGGAACAATATTCGGGATAAAATCGCTATATTTGTAGAAATTTTGGTTTGTCTGAATTTAATTTTATTTTTATGGCGAAGATCAAAGGAAGTCTTGTCATTGACGCAGAGCGCTGTAAAGGATGCGGCGTGTGCATAGCCTCGTGTCCGTGCGACGTGCTGGGCTTCTCGGCCGACGTCAACGGCAAGGGTTATCGTTACGCGGTAATGGTCGATCGCGACGCATGTACGGGATGCGCGTCATGCGGAATCATTTGTCCCGACAGTTGTATTGTCGTTTACCGACAGAAATTCGAATAGTTATGGCAGAGAAAGAGGTGAGATTGATGAAAGGCAACGAGGTTATCGCCCATGCTGCCGTACGTTGCGGATGCGACGGTTATTTCGGATACCCCATCACGCCGCAGTCCGAGGTCATGGAGACCCTCATGGAGCTCAAGCCGTGGGAGACCACGGGCATGGTGGTCCTTCAGGCCGAATCGGAACTGGCGTCGATCAACATGGTTTACGGCGGCGCCGCCACGGGCAAGCGCGTCATGACCTCGTCGTCGAGTCCCGGCGTCAGCCTCATGAGCGAGGGGATGAGTTATCTGGCGGCATGCGAACTGCCGTGCCTTATAGTCAACTGCCAGCGCGGCGGCCCGGGTCTGGGCACCATACAGCCCTCGCAGGGCGACTATTTCCAGGCCTGCAAGGGCGGTGCGCACGGCGATTTCCATTTGATAGTGCTCGCCCCAGCCTCGGTGCAGGAGATGCACGATTTCGTCGATCTGGGATTCGAACTGGCCTTCAAATACCGCAATCCCGCCATGATCTTGGCCGACGGAGCCATAGGCCAGATGATGGAGAAGGTGGTGCTCGCGCCGCATAAGACACGCCGCACCGACGCCGAGATAGAGGCCGAATACGGTTCGTGGGCATGCTGCGGCAAGGGTACCCGCCGCGAGCGCAACATATGCACCTCGCTGGAGATGCAGTCGGAGAAGATGGAGAAGATCAATTTCCATCTCAACGAGAAATACAAGGCCATCGAGGCGGCCGAGGCCCGCTGGGAGCAGATCGACTGCGACGATGCCGACTACGTGCTGGTGGCGTTCGGTTCGTCGGCCCGCATCTGCTCGGCCACCGTCGAGCTGGCGCGCGCCGAAGGCATAAAGGTCGGACTGCTGCGCCCCATCACCCTCTACCCGTTCCCCTCGGCACCGCTGGCGGAGTTGAGCCGACGCGGCGTGAAGGGATTCCTCTCGGTGGAACTCAATTCGGGCCAGATGGTGGAGGATGTGCGTCTCGCCGTCGAGGGCCGTGCCCCCGTCGCGCACTACGGACGTCAGGGCGGCATGATGTTTACGCCCGACGAAGCGCTGGAGGCGTTGAAAAATAATTTCATAAAATAGAAAGCTATGGCAGAAGTTGAGATAAAGCCCGAAAACATGGTTTACGCCAAGCCGCGCCTGATTACTGACGAGGTGATGCACTATTGCCCGGGATGCAGCCACGGTACGGTGCATAAACTGGTGGCCGAGGTGATCGATGAGATGGGACTGGAAAAATCGGCCATCGCCATCTCGCCCGTCGGCTGCTCGGTGTTCGCCTACAAATATGTCGACGTCGACTGGATAGAGGCGGCGCACGGCCGCGCATGCGCCGTGGCTTCGGCCGTCAAGCGCCTGCATCCCGACAAACTGGTATTCACCTATCAGGGCGACGGCGATCTGGCGGCCATAGGCACGGGCGAGACCATCCACGCCGCGGCGCGCGGCGAGAACATAGCCACCATATTCATCAACAACGCGATCTACGGCATGACGGGCGGGCAGATGTCGCCCACCACCCTGCTCGGCCAGAAGACGGCCACCACGCCCTACGGCCGCGACAGTCGGTTGAACGGCTTCCCCTACAAGATAGCCGAGATGCTGGTGCACCTCGACGGCGCCACCTACATCACCCGTCAGAGCGTGCACACGCCCGCCAACGTGCGCAAGTGCAAGAAGGCCATACGCCGTGCGTTCGAGAACTCGCTCGCGGGCAACGGCTACTCGATGGTCGAGGTGGTGTCGACTTGCAGCAGCGGCTGGAAAATGTCACCCGTCGAGTCCAACAAGTGGCTCGAAGAGAACATGCTGCCCCACTATCCGCTGGGCGACATAAAGTGCTCGGAGCTGCCGAGATAACATTAAAAGCGAAACGAAATGAAAGAGACGTTGATAATAGCAGGATTCGGCGGTCAGGGAGTGCTGTCGATGGGCAAGATACTCGCCTACTCGGGCGTCATGCAGGGATGCGAAGTGACGTGGATGCCCTCCTACGGTCCCGAGATGCGCGGCGGCACGGCTAACGTTACGGTCATACTCTCCGACCGCAGGATATCGTCGCCCATAGCGGGCGAGTTCGACTCCGCCATCATACTCAACCAGCAGTCGATGGACAAATTCGAGAGCAAGGTCAAGGCGGGCGGAATCCTGATCTACGACACCAACGGTATCACTCACGCGCCCGCGCGCACCGACATAGAGATCTACGCCATCGACGCGGCCGCGGAGTGCGCCCGACTGGGGCAGGCCAAGATGTTCAACACCATGATTCTGGGCGGATACCTCAAGGTAAAACCCATAGTCGACATGGCCAACGTCATGACGGGGCTCAAGAAATCGCTGCCCGAGCGGGCGTGGCGCTTCCTGCCGCAGAACGAGGAGGCGATTCGCCACGGCGGCGAGATAATACGAAAGATAAGATAAGCGGGTGCGGCAATGTTGCCGCACTTCGTTTTTAACGATGTCGGGAGCCGCATTAAATTTCCGTTATCAAATGGCACGGATATGGCAGGATCGTGCGGTTTTTGTAACTTTGCGGTCGAAACAACAGGATATATTAGTAGGATGATTAACTGGATCCCCGCCGAGGGATCCGAAATTTGGATGAATTATGGAAAAGAGATTAACGGTAGCATTGGTCGCACACGACAACATGAAACACGACCTCGCGGAATGGGTGGCGTGGAACTGGGAAAAACTGCTCTCGCACCGCCTGGTATGCACGGGCACCACGGGACGCATAGTGGCCGAGACGCTTATGGAGCGCCGCAGCAAGGACGCGGCCAATTCGCGCTTCGACATCACGATGCTCAAATCGGGACCGCTCGGCGGCGACCAGCAGCTGGGTTCGATGATCGCCAACGGCGATATCGACATGCTCATATTCTTCTGGGACCCCATGTCGGCGCAGCCGCACGACGTGGACGTCAAAGCACTGCTGCGCCTGGCCACGTTGTACAACGTCCCCACGGCCATCAACCGCTCGTCGGCCGATTTTCTGATCTCGTCGCCGCTCATGGCTCACGAGGAATACACTCCCGTACTGAAGGACTACACTTGTTATATCGAGCGGGCGCTCAAATAACGCACTCGGAAATATCGAATCGAAGAGCGGGGATATCGGCCCCGCTCTTTTCATTCTATCGCACAGCGTCCGCAAGCCGAAAACTCTGTATGCAGCTTCTTTATTTCAAAATATTTTCGTTATATTTGCTTTCGAATCCAAACAATCCCGATTATGAATAATAACAAACGAATAGCCGATGCCCTGGCGGTCGCTACCGATACCGCGGCTCTGGAGATCGGAACCGACATACTCGACCGTGTGCCGTCGATGTTCGCCGAGCAGTTTTCCGACAAACGGGCATTGATCGTCGCCGACGAGAACACGTGGCGCGCGGCGGGCGAAGCCGTGCTCTCTCACTTGTCGGCAGCGGGAATCGAGTGCGACGAGCCCTACATCTTCACCGACCCGCACCTGCATGCCGAATGGCGGTTCATAGAGATGCTCGATGCGCGTCTGGCCGCTACCGACGCCATAGCCGTCGCGGTCGGTTCGGGCACCATAAACGATCTGTGCAAATTGTGCTCCTACCATGCGGGACGCCCCTACATGTGCGTCGCCACGGCGGCTTCGGTCGACGGCTATTCCTCTTTCGGTGCGTCGATTACCTATCGCGACATGAAGCAGACCTTCACCTGTCCCGCACCCCGCGCCATACTGGCCGACGTGGGGGTCATGGCCAAGGCTCCCGCCGAAATGACCGCCGCAGGATATGCCGATCTGGCAGCGAAGATACCTGCGGGCGCGGAGTGGATCATAGCGGACTTCCTGGGTGTGGAGCCGATACACGACGCGGCATGGCACATCGTGCAGGACAGCCTCAAAGAGTCGCTCGCCGATCCCGAAGGGGTCGCCGCGCTGCGTCCCGAGGCGATAGCGCCGTTCGTGGAGGGCTTGATGCTCAGCGGATTCGCCATGCAGGCGGCGCGTTCGAGCCGCCCCGCATCGTGCACCGACCATCTGTTCAGCCATTTGTGGAACATGCGCAACCACACCTACAAAGGCTCGACGCCCTCGCACGGATTTCAGGTCAGCGTCGGCACGCTCATGATGTGCGCCATGTTCGACCAAATGTATAAGACCGATTTCACGCAGCTCGACATCGACGCCTGCGTCGCCCGATGGAAAACGCTCGACGAGGTGCGCCGCGAAGCCGAGGAGCTGTTCCGCGAACTGCCCTACGCCGAACTCGGCATAACGGAAGTCACCGCCAAATACGGCGACCGCGACGAAGTGCGGCGCCAGCTGCAACTCGTCAAGGATAACTGGCCCGATCTGAAACGCCGCTTGCAGGAACAGTGCTATACGTTCGATGAAATGTACCGCTATCTCAGTATAGTTGGCGCCCCCACCGCGCCCGAGCATGTCGGCATATCGCGCGCGACCATGCGGGCCGACGTGCCTTTCGTCCGCCATATACGCCGCAGGTATAACCTGCTCGATCTGGGACTGCGCGCCTGCACGCTCGACGGATGGGTCGACGGCATCTTCGGCAAAGGCGGAGTGTGGGAGATTGGAGACAATAACCGCTGATACACGCGACTCGCAGAGTCGTGCGGGCCGCAGCCTCGCCCCGCGGAGGCCCGCAATTCGCATTCGCTCATTTCGCGATCTCCGCAGGCTGCCGCCCGCCCCCAAAAACAAAAGCTGTATGAATTTGCGTTCATACAGCTTTTTGACTTACTTTCCGAAAACGTAATCCTCCATATCACGGAATCCGACTAAAAGTTCCCGATTGCTCATGCGGCGCTTCCCCGCCATCTGCAAACCGCCGATATCGATATACCCGTCGGCGCACGCTACCGATATCCGATCTCGGCCGTCGGTGGATATGGTTCCCGCCGCTGCCGAATGCTGCTCGGGGCGGAACGCGACTTCGAATATCTTCGCCGAACCCGCCTCCTCGGCGCTGTTGTCGGCCTTGTACATCGGGGTCCACGCCGCGGGATAAGGTGACAGGCCGCGTACGAAATTCACTATGCGGCGTCCGTCCCACGACCAGTCGATCCTGCAATCCTCCTTGAATATCTTGGGCGCGGGTTTCAGCTGTGACTCGTCGACCTGCGTCTGCTCCACGGGACAGTAATCGCCCGAAGCGATCTTCTCCACCGTCTCGACCACCAGATCGCACCCCGCCGTCATGAGTTTCTCGTACATCGTACCCACGTTGTCCTCGGGGAGTATCGGCTCCCGCCGCTGCCCTATTATGGCGCCCTTGTCTATCTCGTGGTTGAGCAGGAAGGTGGTGATGCCCGTCTCGGTCTCGCCGTTCATGATGGCGTGGTTTATGGGCGCCGCGCCGCGATATTGCGGAAGCAGCGAAGCATGCAGGTTGAAGGTGCCGAGGCGCGGCATGGCCCATATGATCTCGGGCAGCATGCGGAACGCTATGACGATGCCCAGATCGGGATTCAGCGCCCTGACGGCCTCCACGAACTCTTCGGCCCTGAGCTTCTCGGGCTGCAATATCGGCAGACCCAGCTCGCGCGCGGCTATTTTCACGTCGCTCTCGTGCATCTTGCGGCCGCGCCCCGCGGGTTTGTCGGGCGTGGTGACCACCGCGACCACATTGTATCCCTCGCCGACCAGCCGACGAAGCGACGCCACGGCAAACTCTGGCGTTCCCATGAATATTATACGCAGATCCTTTCCTGTCATAATCATTTAATCTTCTTTACGAACAACCTTTTCGGCAGATATCCTTTCAACCGATTCCACACGGGAGCCAGGCGCTCTTTCAGCACCTTCAGCTTGCCCGAATACCAATCCACGTCGAGCAGCTGCGAGTCGTTGGTCGCCTTGACCAGCAGATACGCCGCTATGGGAGTCAGCACAATGGAGGATATCCACATGCCGAGCAGCGAGCTCCACGCCCCCTCCTTGGCCATCTTCTCGCCCGAGAGGCTTATGATGTAGTAGATGACGAAGAATATCACCGAGATCACTATGGGCGTTCCGAGTCCGCCTTTGCGGATGATGGCCCCGAGCGGCGCGCCGATAAGGAAGAATATCAGCACCGACACGGGCAGCGACAGCTTGCGGTGCCAGTCGTTCTTGCTGCGGTAGAGCTGGTTCAGGGCCTCCTTAGCCGCAGTCTCGTCGAACGAGAACGAATTACGCGAATTGAGCGCTATCGCCCTCGCACTGTTCCACAGATCGTTTTTCTGACGCACGCTCATCGTCGGGATCGAATCCAGCAGATAGGCGTCGCGGTAACCCGTCTTGTCCTTGCGCAGCGAATCGGGCAGCTGCAACACCTGAATGTCGCGCGTGAAGATATTGTCCTTGAGCAGAGGCTCGTACGATTTGGCGGTGGTGGTCGACACCGTGACGTCCAATGAATCTATGTCGCGTTGCAGCTCCACGATGTTCTTCGTCTGCGAGCCGCCTATCGAACCCGAGTTGTCGGTACGCTGGAAATCGAATCCGTCCATCGCTATCTTGGCATTCTGCACGTCGAACCTGTCGTGCCGCAGCTCGCTGTTGGTGTACCACTTGTTGTTGCGGGTCTGCTGGTAGTTGTCGCCGTTGTAAAGCGTCACCAGAAGATATTTCTTGTCGTCCGACAGACGTATGTATCCCGTCTCGGCCGTGGTGGTGGTCATGTTGCCGTTGGCCGTGCGGTTGTCGTATATGAGCACGTCGTAGAGCAAACCCGAAACGGGATCCTGATGGCCCACGCGGATGCTCATGTCGTCTATACCATTGAAAAACAGTCCGTCCTGAAACTCCAGCACCTGCTTCTGGCGGCGTATGTCGTAGATGATGCCGGTCATCTTCTTGTTGGCGTACGGCACCAGATTGTTCACCACGAAGAAGCTGCCTATCGAGATCAGCCCCACCACTATTATAAGCGGTTTCATGATCCGCATGAGCGACATGCCCGACGACTTCATGGCCAGCAACTCGTAATTCTCACCCATGTTGCCCATGGTCATGATAGCCGCCAGCAGCATGGCCAGCGGCATGCCTATGGGGACCATGTTTATGGTGGCGTAACAGATGAGCTCTATTATGACGCCCGCATCGAGTCCCTTGCCGACCAGTTCGTCGATGTAGCGCCACACGAAGTTCATCATCAGCACGAAGGTGACGATGAAGAACGTAAGCAGCAGCGGGCCGAAATAGGCCTTGAGCACCAGTCGGTGTATGGTTTTAAGTCGCATCGGCGATTCTTTTACGTCGCAAAGTTAAAAGTTTTGCGACAATAAGCCCCAACGTGAGGATAAATATTATGCCCGTCCCGGGCGGAACCTCCCAGTTATAACTTATGACCAGTCCCGCCACTGCGCCCGCGGTGGCCGTGACGGATGCCCACAGCGTTATGGAGGCATACGATTTGGTGAATGCGTTGGCCGTCGCCGCGGGAATCGTGAAGAGCGACAACAGCAATACGATACCCATTATGCGTATCGACATCACTATGGTGGCGGCCACGATTACGGTCAGCGCATACGATGCCGTCCTGGTCGCGATGCCCTGGCTCGCCGCGAAGTCGCGGTCGAAAGCCAGATACGCCACCGAACGCTGCCACAGAAGCGTTCCCGCCACGCAGAACGCGGCGAGCGCCCCGAGCGTCATCACGTCGCGCGTGGTGACCGTCACTATGCTTCCGAACATGTAGCCGGCCAGATCGCCCGACGTATACCCGGGCGTGAGGCTCATGAACAGCGCCCCCGTCGCCATGCCTATCGACCACACTATGCCTATGGCCGAATCCTCGCGTATGCGGCCGCGGTCGCTCGCCCACTCTATGCCCACGGCCGAGAGCACGGCGAAGACCATCGCCCCGCTTATGGGATTGGCGCCCAGCCAGAACGCTATGCCCAGCCCGCCGAACGAGGCGTGCGTGACGCCGCCGCACAGAAACACCATGCGCCGCGAAACCACGTAGGTCCCCACTATGCCGCAGGTGATGCCCGCGAATACCGCCGCGAGCAGGGCGTTGGCCAGATATCCGTATCGGAATATGTCGTAAAAAAATTCCATCGTCGTCATTCACTCCGCGGCATCTGCGTGCAGCCCCCGCGAAACGTGCGCAAATTTACTCCAATTATCGGATTGCGTCAAAACTTTTTTCCTAATACGGCAAGTTTTTATAACTTCGCGCGATATTTTATTGCCGAATTATGGAAAAACGTCGAGTAAGTTTTCATACCTTGGGCTGCAAGCTCAATTTTTCGGAGAGTTCCACCATCGCCCGCTCGTTCGAGGAGGGCGGATTCGTGCGCGTGGGGGCCGACGACGAAGCCGACATTTGCATCATAAACAGCTGCTCGGTCACCGAGCATGCCGACAAGAAATGCCGCAACATCATACGCAAGCTGCACCGTCGCAATCCCGATGCCATCATAGCCGTCACGGGGTGCTACGCCCAATTGAAGCCTTACGACATAGCGGCGATAGAGGGTGTGGATATAGTGTTGAGCAATAACGACAAAGGCGATTTATATAAACGTGTGACCGAGCTCGGCGCCAAGGGGCGTGCCCGCGTCTACGCCTGCGATACCGACGACCTGACGCGCTTTTTCGCGGCCTTCTCGTCGGG
>ERZ827168.1678-NODE-1678-length-29464-cov-4.761094_pt1 | contig 29464 bp, 29 predicted proteins | sample MGYA00519868_ERZ827168 | MGnify/ENA primary metagenome ERZ827168 (study PRJEB31778, sample SAMEA3449271) | human gut metagenome | biome: human gut; feature: human-associated habitat; material: faeces | place: United Kingdom | collected 2010/2012 ...
GCATTTCGGGGAACTCCTTGAGCGAGTCGAGCATCAATTTGGCGGGTGCGGCGATCACGCCTTCGCGTTCGATGTTCTCCACCGCGATGGATCCTATGAGGGTGGTCTCCAGATCGGAAGTGGTGACGGTCAACCGTCCCTCTTTGAGTTCCATGAGGAAATACTCCAGAATGGGGAGAGAACTTTTGTTGCTGATTACCTTGCCCGTGGTCGCCAGCAGCGACAACAGCGCAGAACTTGATACTGTAAATTTCATATTGATGTCGAATTGTTGTCGAAATAATCGTTGTTAAATCATTGTGCCGAAGCGAGTTTGTCGAGCGCCATGCCTATCATGCGCTCCACGAACGGCTTGTAGTCGGTGCAGGCGTCGCGGGCTATGCGCTGCGCTATGACGGTGCACATCGTCGTGGCGCGGTGGCCCATCAGCGCGGCCAGACCCGCGAGGGCCGAACCCTCCATCTCGAAGTTGGTTATGCGGCGGCCGCCGTAGCGGAACGACTCGATTTTGGCGTTGAGATCGGGATCGGCGGGACGCAGGCGCACCCAACGGCCTTGCGGGGCGTAGAACCCGGGCGCCGCTATGGTTATGCCCTCCGTTACCGAGTCCTTGAACAGCTCGCGCAGATCGGGATCGCAGTCGACGAAATAGGGTTTGGGCAGCAGTTCGCTCCACCCCGTGTGCTGCATGAACGCGCGTTCGATCTCCAAATCGCACACCTCGTTGCGTCCCTCGTAGTAGTTCAGAAGGCCGTCGAATCCGACCGACGTGACGGAGTGCACCACCTCGCCCACCTCGATGTCGGGTTGCAGAGCGCCCGTGGTGCCGAGCCGCACGAGCGTCAGGCGGCGTTTGCTCTCCCTGACGGTGCGGGTGGCGAAGTCGATGTTGGCCAGTGCGTCCAGCTCCGTTACGGATATGTCGATGTTCCCGATGCCTATTCCCGTCGATAATACGCTCATCCGCTTGCCGCGATAGAGGCCCGTCACGGTGTTGAATTCGCGGTTCGACGCACGGCACTCCACGCTGTCGAACAGCGCCGACACCATAGCCACGCGGGCGGGATCGCCCACCAGAATTACGGTGTCGGCGAGCTGCTCGGGACGCAGGTGCAGGTGGAATACCGAACCGTCGTCGTTGATTATCAATTCCGAAGAGGGTATTATTCTGGTCTGCATACGATAAATTTTCTCCGTTTGTCTTTTTTATGTGGCATAAAAGTAATATATTTACCTCGAATTACAAAAATAAATCAACCTTTTTTATTTTAAGTACAACTGCATAAAACCGTAATAAATGACACTGATTAAATCGATTTCCGGCATTCGCGGTACCATAGGCGGTGCGCAGGGCGACAACCTTACGCCCATCGACATCGTGAAGTTCACGACGGCCTACGTGCGCTTCATGAGCGAGAAACACAACGGCAAAAGGCTTACCATAGTCGTCGGTCGCGACGCGCGTATTTCGGGTCCGATGGTGAACGACATAATCGAAGGCACTCTGGTGGGATGCGGCGCCGACGTCATAAACGTCGGGTTGTGCACCACCCCGGGTACGGAAATGGCTGTCATAACGCACAAGGCCGACGGCGGAATAATCATCACCGCGTCGCACAACCCCAAGCAGTGGAACGCTCTCAAGCTGCTCAACGAACGGGGCGAATTCCTGAACGACGCGGAGGGCAAGCGGGTGCTCGCGCTGGCCGAGGACGACGATTTCGTATTCCCCGAGGTGGACGCCATAGGCCGCGTGGTGTCGTGCGAGGATTTCAACTCGCGCCATATCGAGCAGGTGCTGGCCATGTCGCTCGTGGATCGCGAGGCGGTGCGCGGCCGTAAATTCAAGGTCGTGGTGGACGCCGTAAACTCGGTCGGCGGAGTGGTCATCCCGCAGCTGCTGCGCGAGCTGGGCTGCGAGGTGGTGGAGCTGAACTGCGAGCCGAACGGACATTTCGCCCATAATCCCGAGCCGCTGCCCGAGAATCTGACCGAGATTTCGGAGGTTATCGTGCGCGAGAAGGCCGATCTGGGCGTCGTGGTCGATCCCGACGTCGACCGTCTGGCGCTGGTGTGCGAGAACGGCGACATGTTCGGCGAGGAGTATACGCTGGTGGCCGTGGCCGATTACGTGCTGTCGCACACGGCGGGCAATACGGTCTCGAATCTCAGTTCGTCGCGGGCGCTGCGCGATGTGACCGAAGCGCACGGCGGAAAGTACGAGGCGTCGGCCGTCGGCGAGGTGAACGTGGTGGCCAAGATGAAGGAGACGGGCGCCGTCATAGGCGGCGAAGGAAACGGCGGAGTCATCTACCCTGCCCTGCATTACGGCCGCGACGCGCTGGTGGGCGTGGCGCTCTTCCTGAGCTTCCTCGTGAAGAAGGGAATGACCATGACCGAGCTGCGCCGTACCTATCCCGCATACTTCGCATCGAAGAACAGGATAGAGCTTACGCCAGCCATCGACGTGGATAAAGTCCTGCTTGAGATGAAGAACCGTTATTCGGGTGAGAAAGTGAATGATATAGACGGCGTGAAGATCGATTTCCCCGAGAACTGGGTGCATCTGCGCAAGTCGAACACAGAGCCTATAATCCGCGTATACACCGAGGCGAAGTCGCCCGAGGAGGCCGACGCGCTGGCGAAGAAGATCATAGGCGAAGTGAAGGAGATATGTAATTTGTGATTCGGTTCGCCGCCGCCCCACGCGGCGAACTGCCGACATGGCACTGCCATGTCGAAATATAAGATTTAATATTTAAGTTATGAAAAAAGCACATGATTATATAGGTGTCAACAAGGACCGTTTCATCGATGAGCTGTTCGAGTTGTTGCGCATACCATCGATCAGCGCGCAGTCGGAGCACAAATCCGACATGCAGCGTTGTGCCGAGTGGCTTGCGGCTGCGCTCGTGAAGGCGGGTGCCGACCATGCCGAGGTGATGCCCACCGACGGCAATCCCGTGGTGTTCGCCGAAAAGATGGTCGATCCCGCGGCCAAAACGGTGCTGGTTTACGGCCATTACGACGTGATGCCCGTCGACCCGTGCGAGGAATGGCGCACCGAGCCGTTCGAGCCGACGATAAAGGACGGCCGTATTTGGGGCCGCGGCGCGGACGACGACAAGGGGCAGCTGTTCATGCACGCCAAGGCGTTCGAGGCCATGTGCGCGACCGATTCGCTGCCGTGCAACGTGAAATTCATGCTCGAAGGCGAGGAGGAGATCGGTTCGCCGAGCCTCTACAAGTTCTGCGCCGACAATCGGGAGATGCTCGCGGCCGACATAATACTTGTGTCGGACACCTCGATGATCTCGATGGATACCCCGTCGATCACGTGCGGTCTGCGCGGTCTGACGTATATGGAGGTGGAGGTGACGGGGCCTAACAAGGATCTGCACTCGGGCCTCTTCGGCGGAGCCGTGGCCAATCCCGCCAATGTGCTCACGCGTCTGGTCGCGTCGCTGGTCGACGACAAGGGTCGCGTGACGATCGACGGATTTTACGACGACGTGCGCGAACTGACGCCCGCCGAGCGCAAGGCGTTCAACGAGGCGCCTTTCGATCTGGACGAATACAAAAAGTCTCTCGACGTGGACGACGTGGAGGGTGAGGCCGGTTACACTACCATAGAACGCACGGGCGTGCGTCCCTCGCTGGACGTGAACGGCATATGGGGCGGATACATCGAAGAAGGAACCAAAACGGTGATCCCGTCGAAAGCGTCGGCCAAGATATCGATGCGACTGGTGCCGAATCAGGACTTCGAGAAGATAGCGGAGCTGTTCGAGCGTCACTTCAGAGCCATAGCGCCCGCGAGCGTGAAGGTCGACGTGCGTTTCCTGCACGGCGGTGCGCCTTATGTGGCTCCCACCGACATGCCCGCCTACAAGGCGGCCGAGCAGGCGATAGCCGACACCTTCGGCAAGAAGCCCCTGCCCTTCTATTCGGGCGGTTCGATTCCGATCATCAGCGGATTCGAACGCATATTGGGCATCAAGTCGCTGCTTATAGGGTTCGGACTCGCGGAGGACGCTATTCACTCGCCCAACGAGAGTTACGGTCTGGACCAGTTCTTCAAAGGGCTGGAGACGATACCTCTGTTCTATAAGTATTTTGCCGAGGCGAAGTAGAGCCTTGTGCGGCAAGAGTGCGAGCGGTCGTCCGACGGGCGGCCGCTCGGCTTTTGTCATATTATCTTCGGCGGCTGGGGTGGGCGCACCGAAGGTGCGAGCCGCCGAAGATAGTAATGCCCATGGGGCATTACATTTATAAAAAGGCTGTAAAAATTTCGTTCGCAAGATATTTATTAATATTTTTGAGGAATTAATCGATACTACGTTCCGTTATGGTCAAAGAGAACATCCTGCAAACGATCGGCGCCACGCCGATGGTGAGAATCAACAGACTGTGCCCCAATCCGCGGGTCAACATATATGCCAAATTAGAGGGATTCAACCCCACGGGCAGCATAAAGGACCGCATAGCCGTGCGCATGGTGGAGGCCGCCGAGCGGAGCGGTGCCCTGCGCAAGGGCAAGACCATAATCGAGCCGACGTCGGGCAACACGGGCATCGGGCTGGCCATAGCGGGCATAGTCAAGGGGTATCCCGTGGAGATCGTGATGAGCGCGGCGGTGTCGGTCGAGCGGCGCAAGATACTGCGCTCGTACGGTGCCAAGGTGATACTCACCGCGGCCGACGAGGGTACCGACGGGGCCATACGTCTGGCACGCAGGATGGTCGCGGCCGATCCCGAGAAGTATTTCATGCCCGACCAGTTCGCCAATGCGGCGAATTATCTGGCCCATTACGAGAATACGGCCATAGAGATATGGCAGCAGACCGAAGGACGCGTCGACTGCCTGGTCTGCGCCGTGGGCACCTCGGGTACGTTGATGGGTTTGTCGCGTTTTCTGCGGGCCATGAAAAGCGACATAAAGGTGGTGTGCGCCCACCCTATCCGCGGCCACTATATTCAGGGACTGAAAAATATGGAGGAAGCCATCGTGCCGCAGATATACGATCCGTCGCTGATCGACACGCAGGAGATGATCGAGAGCGAAGAGGCGATAGAGATGGCGCGGCGCATAATCGCCGAGGAAGGGATATTCGCGGGAATGAGCAGCGGCGCGGCCATGATAGCCGCCATACGGACGGCCGAGCGCATGGAGAGCGGCAACATAGTCGTGGTGTTCCCCGACCGCGCGGAGAAGTATCTGAGCACCGACATGTTCGAGCGGTTCGCCGACTGACGCAAGGGGGTGAAACGCTGTCGCGAAAATGCTTTGCGGCGTACGGATTCTGTCAATTCCGATCCTGCCGCGACTCTTTCCGATATCGTGACGGCGAAACCCCGATGTTTTTCGTAAATACCCGCACGAAATGCGGAAAATCGTTGAATCCTGCGAGATAACATATTTCGGAGACGGATTTTTGCGAGCGGTTCAGCAGTTCGCAGGCCGTGTTCAGACGGTATCGCGTGACGAACTGCGAAAAGGTCATTCCCTTGCACCGTTTGAAATAGGTGCAGAATGCCGAACGGTTCATACCCGCTTCGGATGCAATGTCGTCCAGAGCAATGGGATGCATGTAGTGCTTCATGACGTAGGCGTAGATTTGCTGCATCCGCCGCACGTCGCGTTCGATACGTATGGGCCTTCCGACGAACGTATGGTCGGACGAGGTGAAGATGACGGGCAGCAGGCGTAACATCATGCTCAGGCGCCCCAATTCGTCCGCGCCGTTCATTGCGGACAATGTGCGGCGGATAGCCCGAGAACTTTCCGCCCCGAATTTCAGAGCCTCGGTCGGAAACACGGTGCCGATCATACGGTTGCGCAATTCGGGAAACACCTCCGTGCACTTCTCTACCAGCGAATGGCCGAATGCCACCATCAAATAGCGGACGCATCCGTCCTTGTCGGCGCTGTCGGCGGCATATTCCCAGCGATGAAGCATCGACGGCGGAATCAGAACAACGTCGCCTGCCGCGAAGGGCTGCAAGGTGTCGCCTGCCATACGGATGCCATGCCCGTGCACGACGTAGTACAACTCCCATGCGTCGTGGCGGTGCAATTTGGCTTCGAGGTCGGGCTCGACCCGTTGGTCGATGAAGAAAAACGAATGGTTGTCCGTTTCGGGCAGTTCGTACGGTATGGCGGTATCGTCCATCGCAAATTCTTTAGCATTGCAAATATACGACAAATATATGAAACGATAGAACAAATATAAAACAATATGGCGGCGTAATTTTGCAGTCGAAAACAAGAACGGGACCTGTGAGTTTCAGGCTCGTACTCTCCGAGGCCGCGCGAATCGCGCACGCTGCGGCGCGCAAGAGACAGACCCGAAGAGGACGGTTCCGAGAACGAAACAAGACTTAAAAACGCAACGTTATGGAATTGTATGAAGTATTGGAGAGACGCCGCACTTACCGCGACTACTCCGACCGCGAGGTTAGCGATGAGATTCTGAAAAGAGTGATCGGAGCGGCATTCAAGGCTCCGACCAACGACCATTTGAGGCAGCTCGAATTCGTCGTGGTGCGGGGACGCGAGAATATCGCCAAGGTGATCTCTCCGCTCGCGAAAAACATGGCGGCATTCAAGGATCTCGTATTTGAGGCCGACGACACTGGTGACAGAGACAAGATGGAGATGTTCGCCGACGCCCTGCCCAAACAGCAGAAAATGCTTATGGAGAGCGGTCTGCTTGTTCTGCCCTTCTTTCGCCAGAAACAAAGTCCTCTGCTGGAACCTGCGGAGCAAAGCTCGCTCAACTATTTCGCATCGGCGTGGTGTGCGTTGGAAAATATGCTGCTTGCCGCCACCGCCGAGGGACTGGGAACGGTGTTCCACATCCCCGTAGGCGACGAAGCCGAAAAGATAAAGAGGATCGCAGGCGCTCCCGAGGGCTACGAGTTTATTTGCCTGCTTACGATGGGCTATCCTGCGGAAAACGCCTTTCTGCCTAAGCAGAAAGCGATCGACGCGGAGGAACGTATACACATTAACGTTTGGTAATGAGACACCCCTGCCGAAAGCAATATCGGCAGGGGTGTTTCGTACGGTAAAAGCGCGTCGGTTACTCCGCCACTCTTATGAGCTGCTGCAAGGCTATGGAAAGCTCGGTGTTCTCTATGATGCCATTGATGGCGTCGGCGCCCGCACCGTAGAGATATACGGGGAGCATCACGCCCGTGTGGCTCGACGTGCCGAAGCTGTAATTTATGCCGCTCTCGGGCAGCGTGAAGTCGGTCTTGTTGCTCGGGATCGACAGCCCCGAGGTCTCGTGATCGGCGCAGACCACCACCAGCGTATTGGGATGGGTGTCGGCATAATCCATCGCCACTTTGATGGCGGCCTCGAAATCGCGCATCTCGTCCAGCATGCCTTCGAGGTCTTTGGCGTGCGAGCGGTAGTCGATCTGCGAACCTTCGACCATCATGACGAATCCCTTCTTCTTGTCGGCTTCGACGTCGGCGGTGAGTATCTCCAGAGCCTTTTCGGTGGCGCGGGCGAGATAGTCGCCGCGGCCCTCCTTGAGGGTGGGCAGGTTCTCTTCGGCGAAGAGTCCCGCGACCTTGCCCGAGGTCACGCCGTCCATTTCCTTCTGGTCGAAGATCACATTGTAACCCTCGGCCTTCAGCAGGTCGACGTAGTTCTTGCCGTTCTCCTTGTAGGCCTTGTCGAATATCTTGCGGCCGCCGCCGAAAGCCACGTCGATGCCGCTCTCCATGAAGTCATACGAGATCTTGTTCGACTCGTTGCGATTGTTCACATGGGCGTAGAATGCCGCGGGAGTGGCGTGCTGGAGGTAGCACGTGACGACCAGACCCGTGGCGAATCCATTCTTCGAAGCCTTGGCCATGATCGATTCGACATCCTTGCCGTCGGGAGTCATGCCCAGAGTGCCGTTGTTTGTCTTGACGCCTGCCGCGAGAGCCGTACCGGCAGCGGCCGAGTCGGTCACGCGGTTGTTGGCCGAATAGGATTTGATGAGGGCGATGTTCTGCGCCCTGTCGAATGCAGTGGGTGCGTATTTGCCCTCGATCTGCAACATCGAGACGTGGCACAGACCCATTCCGTCACCTATCATGTAGATTATGTTGTCGACTTTGGGCTGCTTCTGCGTTTTCTTGGCATCGGCCCCCTGAAACGCGACGAAAGAGAGTAAAACGAATAAAAATAGCCTTTTCATAAAGATTTGATGGTTTTTATGGTTCAAAGTTATGATCTTTTTCGTATTTTTACAAAGCATAAATTAAAGAATTTTTTATATGAATGTCAAGATCGCAGAGGACTGGAAAGAGATATTGCAGGGTGAATTCGACAAACCTTACTTCGAGGAGCTGACGCGTTTCGTAAGGACGGAATACTCTGCTGCACAGATATTTCCTGCGGGCCGCAACATATTCCGAGCGTTCGACAAATGCCCGTTCGAGACGCTGAAGGTGGTGATTATCGGGCAGGACCCCTATCACGGCGTGGGGCAGGCCAACGGGCTCTGCTTCTCGGTGAACGACGGGGTGCCGTTCCCGCCCTCGTTGCAGAACATATTCCAGGAGATACGCGACGACGTGGGCACTCCCGTGCCGTCGAGCGGAAACCTCGACCGTTGGGCTGAGCAGGGCGTGCTGCTTCTGAACTCGGTGCTGACGGTGCGGGCGCATCAGGCTGCGTCGCATGCGGGACGCGGATGGGAGCAGTTCACCGATGCCGTGGTGAGGATCATAGCCGAGCGCAAGCAGGAGCTGGTATACATGTTATGGGGCAGCTACGCCCAGCGCAAGGGCCAGATGGCCGACCCGACGCGGAATCTCGTTCTAAAGAGCGTGCACCCGTCGCCGCTTTCGGTCTATCGCGGATTCTTCGGATGCCGTCATTTCTCGCAGGCCAACGCCTATCTGGAGAGTGTGGGCAAGACGCCGATAGTGTGGTAAAAGGATGAATGTTATGAATATACGTGAAGTGAGCGGCGAGGCGGACATACGCCGTCTGGTCAAGGTGGCGCGCGAGGTATGGCGCGAGGCCAACGTGTCGTTCTGCTCGGCGGAGCAGGTGGAGTACATGATCGGGAAATTCCAGAGTTTCGAGGCCGTGTCGGGGCAGATCATGCAGGGATACCGTTACTTCCTCGTCGAGGAAGATGGCGCGATAACGGCCTATTTCGGCGTGCAGCCGCAGGGCGACCGACTGTTTCTGAGCAAGTTCTATATCCGCAAGGAGAACCGCGGGCGGGGAATATTCTCGCTCGGCATGGGATTCATGAAGACTCTTTGCCGCGAGGCGGGATTGTCGGCCATATATCTGACGGTGAATCGTCACAACACGCATGCGTACGAGGTGTATCTGCATTCGGGTTTCAAGGTGATAGCCGAGGAAGTGAACGACATCGGCTGCGGATTCGTCATGGACGATTATATAATGCAGGCGGAGGTGGGATAATAATTTCGACATTGCAGTGCAATGTCGGCAGTTCGCCGCCACCCCGCGCGGCGGACTGCAACTCGCCGAGGCTCGCGCATTCCGTCGCTGTCGGCGAACTGCTTGACAGCCGCTGAAAACATTCCCGCCGAAAATTACGATTCGGCGGGAATGTTTTTTTACTTCAACAGCTCCCCTATCGTCGTTTCGAGCGTATTGTCGTGCAACGGTGATCCGAGAGTACCTTTCATTATCTTTCCGTCGCGTCCGACCAGGATGTGTGTCGGATAGCCGCTTACCCCGAATTTGTCGACGAGCAATCCCATCTGTTCGTCGGGCAGGTTGAAGTGGACGATGTTGGGGGCCGTAAGGCCCGTTTCGCGAATGACGTTCAGCCAGCTGTTCTCGGGCGATCGGGCTGCGAAGAAGATGAAAACCGCATCCTTGTCGGCATACTTGCCTGCCATCTCTTTCATTGCGGGCAGCTCGGCGCGGCACGGGGCGCACCACGTACCCCAGAAGTCGACGGAGATCACCTTGCCCTTATACGGCTCGGTCAGCGACCGCCACAACTGTTCGGCTTCGACGACCGAGGCGTATTCGCCCGATGCCATTATGCTCTCGGGGTTGTCGAAATCCATCCTTTCGAGTGCCCGATAGCGTTCGTTCTCGGCGTCGATGCAGCGGCGGAGTACGGGATCGGTAACGTATTTGTCGAGCGCGGCCAGCCACGCCTCGCCTCTCGATCGTTTGTGGTATTTCAGATCCTTCATGAACAGATTGGCGATGCACATCTCCTTCAGAGATTCGTCGAGACCGCTCGACAATATGGGTTCCAGAGAATCGAGGATACCCATCCGCACATTCATGATCTCGTCGATGAAGTCGTTGCCGTGCTCCTCGACGAAACTCCGCACATCGTCGCTCTCCCAAAGCGCGTTCAGTCCGTGCAAGGCCTCCTTGAATCCTTGCGGCCACTCCTCCTCGGGTAACGAATTGGAGGCTACGGCGCTTATGCCGTTGCAAAAGGTCTCTGCCATCGCCGATTCCTCGTCGGACATGGGGCGGATGCCGTTCTCGTCCATGTATCGCAATGTTTCGACGATAGAGTAGAAACTCTTTTTCGTCACACGGATGCCCGTGCGGGCCGAAAAATAGACTTCGGGATCGCTCCACGCGATGCGGAACGGTCGGGGCAGCGATTGCGCGAGGCTGTCGATGTACGACGTGAAGGATTCGGGCAGGCGGTCGGTGCCGTCGCCTTTCAGGGCGAAATATCGTTGGGTCGCATCGGAGAGCGCGTCTTTCAGAACGGCCGTTTCCAGTATCTCGATGAAACGTCGCGAAAGGCGGGGATTGGCGGCCGCGTAATCGGCAAGCAACCGCTTCCCGCGGGCATATACTTCATCGCGAACTCGGCCGAGGTACTCTTCGTGCGAGTCGCAGTCGTAATAGTTCAGATTCGGATAGCCGTCGTTATTGCGTTTGTATTCGTAGAAAGCCGAACATTCGTTGTACGGCCGCGCGTAATCGCCCATCATGAGAAGGCGGCCGCTCCGATCGTCGAGGGTCAGCATTATCTTCTCGCCCGGGACGCAGTACATCCACTCGAAAATTCGGCGTTTATCGCATCCTACCGTGAGTGCCGAAAATCCGACGCAGGGCAGTTTGGCGCTGAAACGTCCTCGGGAATCGGTGCGGGCGCGTACGGGGTTGTATGTGTCGTAGTTATGCACGATGTTGTTTATCGCGATCTCCACTACGGTGCCCGCCTCCGTGTCGGGCAGATACCCCGCTATCTCGACCGAATCCGCGGTGAGCGGAATATCCTCGATCGGTCGGTTGTCCTTTTTGGTGGCAGCCACGTGCGACGAGGCGCGCACCAGAGGTATTCTGCCGAAAAGCCCCTTTTTCGCGCGGCACAGGCTGTCGGCCGTCTTGTCGAGCAGAAGGACTATTCTCCGCGATTCGCCGTCGCGCCTCAGGGTTATGTCGGCTCGCGACGGGGTGACGGCCACCGACTCGTAATCCCAGAAACCGCGGTCGGCGATGGCGAAGCCGTCGTAAAATCCGTATGTCCACTCTCCCGTACGGCGGTCGGTCCAGTTTCCTGCGATTTTCTCTATGGAGTCGGAAACATCGTCGCGGGTGCATCCTGCCGCAGCGAGGATTGCCGCGAGGGCGATGCAGAATCGTTTCATCTTGGGTAGTTGTTATGGCTCGGGAACAAATATAGGAAAATTATATCGTATCTTGCTATGTATAAGATAATATTATCGTTTTTACGAGGGGGGGGTAAGATTTATACCCTGCCATATACGTTTCATACTGTCGAAAAAAAAGGCTCGGAACACCCGTCGGCGGATGTTCCAAGCCACATTGTCGGCAGAGCGGGGCCCGCTATCCCAGATAGGATTTCAGTAGCTTGCTGCGCGACGAATGGCGCAGGCGGCGGATGGCCTTCTCCTTGATCTGACGTACGCGCTCGCGCGTGAGGTCGAACTTCTCGCCGATCTCTTCGAGGGTCATCTCCGAGCAGCCTATGCCGAAGAAATACTTTATTATATCGCGCTCGCGCTCGGTGAGCGTCTCCAGCGCGCGGTCCACCTCGGTCGACAGCGATTCGTTGATAAGGCCGCGGTCGGCATTGGGCGAATCGGTGTTCACCAGCACGTCGAGCAGGCTGTTGTCCTCGCCGTCGGCGAAGGGCGCGTCCACCGATATGTGACGGCCCGCCACGCGCAACGTATCCGACACCTTCTCCTTGGGAAGCGACAGCTCGTTGGCCAGTTCCTCGGGCGACGGGGTGCGCTCGTGCTCCTGCTCGAAGCGCGCGAAAGCCTTGTTTATCTTGTTCAGTGAACCCACCTGGTTCAGGGGCAGACGCACGATACGCGACTGCTCGGCCAGAGCTTGCAGAATCGACTGGCGGATCCACCACACGGCGTACGATATGAATTTGAAGCCTCGCGTCTCGTCGAATTTCTCCGCCGCCTTGATGAGTCCGAGGTTACCCTCGTTGATGAGGTCGGGCAGGCTGAGACCTTGATTCTGATATTGTTTGGCCACCGACACCACGAAACGCAGATTGGCTTTCGTCAATTTGTCCAGTGCCTCCTGATCGCCTTTGCGTATGCGCTGGGCCAGTTCCACCTCTTCTTCTACCGTGATCAGATCCTCCTTGCCTATCTCCTGAAGATATTTGTCAAGCGACGCACTCTCACGGTTGGTAATCGATTTAGTAATCTTTAACTGACGCATATTGTTATGTGTTTTATAATTTCTTCAAATAAAGTTCGAATAGTGTTTTCGCGGATTCGCCGTCACTTAAGATGAACCCGACTGTGATAATTACGTAATGCGACGACGTTTTGTTTCACCTGAAACGCGTTTTTCGCGAAATTCGACCCTATTCGAATCCCTCATATAACGTATCGCACATGGAAAAAATTCTGTTTGGACGGACTGTTTATCGTATATCCCGAGCCTGCAACGACTTGACAGTGCAAATATCGCGCCCGAAAACCCGCCGCCGACCGCCGTCGGCCGCAACGAAATAGGGCTCCCCGCGTTTTCACGCTCGGAAGCCCTTTTCCTGTTGTCAATGCGTCCGTTTACGCTGCTACCATGCGAAGAGCGGATACTCGGCCATCATGGCGTTCACGTCCTTGCGTACGGCCGCTATGTTTTCCTCGTTCTCGGGGTCGCGCAGCACGCGGTCGATAAGCTCCACTATGCCGTCCATCTTGTCCTCCTTCAGACCGCGGGTGGTGATGGCGGGGGTGCCGAAACGCAGTCCCGACGTGAGGAACGGCGAGCGCGAGTCGAACGGCACCATGTTCTTGTTGGCCGTTATGTCGGCCGCCACGAGGCAGCGCTCGGCCAGCTTGCCTGTCAGTTCGGGGAACTTGGTGCGCAGGTCGATGAGCATGAGGTGGTTGTCGGTTCCGCCCGACACGACCTTGTAACCGCGCTTGGCGAATGCCTCGGCCATGGCCGCCGCATTCTTGCGCACCTGCTGCTGGTACTCCTTGTATTCGGGCTGCAATGCCTCGCCGAAAGCCACGGCTTTGGCCGCAATGACGTGCTCCAGAGGTCCGCCCTGGATGCCCGGGAACACGGCCGAGTTGATTATCTGCGACATCATCTTCACCGCGCCCTTGGGAGTGGTGAGGCCCCACGGGTTCTCGAAGTCCTTGCCCATGAGGATTATGCCGCCGCGCGGGCCGCGCAGGGTCTTGTGGGTCGTGGAGGTCACGATGTGGGCGTACTTGACGGGGTTGTCGAGCACTCTCGCGGCGATGAGACCCGCCGTGTGGGCCATGTCGACCATCAGCAGCGCGCCTACCTTGTCGGCGATCTCGCGCATGCGCTTGTAATCCCACTCGCGCGAGTAGGCCGAGGCGCCGCCGACGATGAGCTTGGGTTTGTGCTCCAGGGCCTTGCGCTCCATGTCGTCGTAATCGATGGTACCCGTCTGCTCGTTCAAGGTATACCCTATCGCGTTGAAATATTTGCCCGACATGTTGACGGGAGAACCGTGCGAGAGGTGGCCGCCGTGCGAAAGGTCGAGGCCCATGAAGGTGTCCCCGGGTTGCAGCACCGCGAAGAATACCGCCATGTTGGCCTGCGCGCCCGAGTGGGGCTGCACGTTGGCGTACTCGGCGTCGTAGAGCTTGCAGAGGCGTTCGATGGCCAGGCGCTCCACCTTGTCGACGACCTCGCAGCCGCCGTAATAACGCGCCGCGGGGTATCCCTCGGCGTATTTGTTGGTGAGCACCGATCCCATCGCCGCCATGACCTCGTCGCTGACGAAGTTTTCAGAGGCTATAAGCTCGATGCCGCGCATCTGACGCGCACGCTCTTCGGCTATAAGGTCGAAAATCTGGGTGTCGTTTTTCATAGCAATCACGATTTGAATTTTATGAGTGCAAAGATACTAATAAGCCGAGGGCAAAAGCAAATTTATTTGCGATTTTGTCGCGGCGGAGTATTCGGGGCGGAGCCGAAAATGCGCCTGAGCGACGGCAGGATGTTCTTGAGCTTCGCTTTCGTGCGCTGCCGCCACTCGAAGACGAGGCGGTCCACCGCCCCTTTCAACTGCGTCGATCCCACGTCGGTGCGCGACAGCTCCGCATAGCGGTGCAGCATGTAGAGGTAGGCGGGCGCGCTGCATCCCAGACGGCGCATGTTGCGCAGACGCAGGTGCATGGACATGCGTCTGTGGAACGACATTCGGTTGGTATCGATGACCTGAAAGAGGTAACCGCCGTCGCCATCCTTTTTGTAGAGGATATTTCCCGCGTTAAGGTCCTTGTGCTCCACTCCCGCCCCGTGCATGCGGAGCAAGAATGCGGCCACGCCGTCGAGCACGTTTTTCGCCTCGGTGTTTTGCATGAACGGTTCCGCCGCGGAGACGATCGATTCGTAGTCGGAGTAGAGCGACACGAAATAGCTCTGCCGCATGAGCCCGCCCTTTCGGGTCTCCGCCACGGCGACCGCTTCGGGAGTGTCGATGCCCAGACGGCGCAGCCGATCGGCATGCAGGTAGGCCCGCATGGCCTTGCTTTTGCGCAGCGTCCCGTAGGCGAGTCGATTGAACGCCGAGAGGCGGTCGTAGCTCTTGACGACGAGTTTCATGCCGTCGGTCTCGAATAGTTTTACGGTGTTGCGGCCGCTGTGGAGCGTCGCTCCGCGGTCGGCGAAAAAGTCGGGACGTACCAGCCGTTCGACGAACGGTCGGAGGTGTTCGTATCGGGGATTGACAAGTATCTTCAAGGTAAAAAATATTTTAATCGCGTATTTTCGTGATGCAAAACAATGGAATCCGCGCGATATGGCGGTCGCCTTTTTCGCCCGCAGATTGTCCGATATGTTCACGTCGGTCGTGCGAGGCGACATATCGGACATTTGTGGGGTCGAAACAGATATTTCACACGGGGCGGGGCGGCGCTCATTTGCGGTGGCGGTTGGCTAACGTCGTTATTTGTCGGCGGTAGATCAGGCAGGCGATGGTGAAATAGACGCCCGTCTGTATCCATAGGCCACGCAGTTCGAACGCCACGTCGGAAAGCGCGGCGCCCGTCGATTGGACATAGCCGTTCATGCCGAAAGTCGAGGGGAAAAGGCATGCGACGCCTTTCCGGAAAGCGGGTATGGACGGCCATGGTCACGACACGCCCGAGAGGAAGAGCAGCGGTACGGAGAGACATACGAAGAGCAGTATGCAATCCTCGCGCCGCCAGACGAGCGACGAGAGCACCATCGCCGGAAAGATGCACGCGAGCAGGAACGGGGTGACGAAGGCCGTGAGCGTGGCAAGGTCGCCCGGCTGCGGCAGCGCGAAGCCGCGGGTGACTATCGTGAAGGCGTAGACGGCCATCACGAAATAAATGCCGAAATAGGCCGCGGCCTTTCCCAATACGGTGTAACCCCTATTGCGACGACGGCGAGCCTCTCGCGGGAGGCTCGCCGTCGCTATCGTAACATGACTGTATTTTATTCGCCGAGGGTGCGGGTGAACGCCAGCAGCGACAGCTGCCATTTGCCGTTTTCCTTTACGTAGACCTCCGACACGATGAACGGGTTGCGCACCTCGCGGCCGCCGACGACCGCGTTCAGATGGATTCGGCTGTATACCACGGCCGTGGTTTCGGTGAACTTGACCTCCGCCGAGTGTATCTCGGCCTCCTTGTACCAGATGCCGCCCGAACGGATGGTGTTCAGCTCCTGCTGCTTGCCCCAGTAGCCGCCCATGTGGACGAATTGCGAGTTCTCGTGGAACAGCTCCGCCAGCTTTGCCACGTCCTTTTCGGCCATCCAGGTCCATTTGCTGTTCGACAGATCGATCATGGCCTGTTCCTCGGGCGTGAGCTCTTTCCGATTCTCTTGGGCGACTGCTCCGACTGCCAGCGTCAGGCAGGCCAGCAGCGTAATGACAAATGATTTCATCTCTTTTGGGATTTTTTGATTAACGTTATGACAAAGATAACGTCGCGGGCGCGATGACGCGATGTGAAAATGTCGGTAATAACTGCTGTTTTTACCGATTGAGGGCAGAATTCGGTTTTCGGGCCGCAGATTCACCCTGCGCGACTCTGGCGAGTCGCAAAAACGGAATCATAATTTATAATTCGTCCCGACTGCATCCCGAATGGTAATGCCGCCATATTCAGACACTATGCGACGCTGCGTGACACGGGCGAAGCGAAATTATTAAAAAAAATCTATATCAAAACGTGAAGTCATTAAATCATTAAGCGTTGCGCGCATCCCGAAATAAACCGATAATTTTGTTATCGTAAACCGTAAAACTACACAAAATGGCTATACACCGCTTTGCGGCTGTCGATCTGGGAGCTACCAGCGGCCGCGTTATACTGGCAACCGTAGGCGACGGCAAGATCTCGCTGGAGGAGATCCTGCGGTTCCCCGACCCCATAATCGAGATGCAGGGGCACTTCTATTGGGATTTACCCGCCATATATAAATCGGTAATCGACGGACTCGGTGCGATAGCCGCGCGCGGCGAGAAGATCGAGTCGATCGGTATCGATACATGGGGAGTCGATTTCGCCATGTTCGGCCGCGACGGCGCTATGCTGCGCCTGCCCTACTGCTACCGCGATCCGCACACCGAAGGTGCTCCCGAGAAGTTTTTCGAGCGTATGCCTTGTCGGACGCTGTACGAGAAGACGGGAATCCAGATCATGAATTTCAATTCGGTGTTCCAGTTCGACACGCTGCGCCGCAACGGCTGTTCGGCTCTGGAGGCTGCCGACAAGATACTCTTCATTCCCGACGCGCTGGCATATCTGCTCACGGGCAATGCCGTTACCGAGTATACCATAGCATCCACGGCGCAGATGATCGACCCGCGCACCAAGCAGTGGGACGCCGACATTCTGGGTGAGCTGGGACTCGCGCCCGAGAAGTTCGGACGCATGGTAATGCCGGGCGACGCGATAGGCCCCCTGACGGCCGAGGTGCAGCGCCTGACGGGATTGGGAGCGGTTCCCGTCGTCGCCGTGGCGAGCCACGACACGGGGTCGGCCGTAGCGGCCGTGCCTGCCGAGGATGACGATTTCGCATACCTTAGTTCGGGAACGTGGTCGCTCATGGGCATAGAGTCGAAGGAGCCGATCATCGACGAGCGCAGTTTCGCCATGAACTTCACCAACGAAGGCGGCGTGGAGGGTACGGTGCGCGTGCTGAAGAACATATGCGGCATGTGGCTGTTGGAGCGTTGTCGCGCCGAGTGGCCAGAGACGGATTATTCCGAGATCACGGCCGAGGCCGAGCGGGCGGAGCCGTTCCGCAGCGTGATAAATCCCGATGCGCAGTGCTTCGCCAATCCCGCGTCGATGACCGAGGCCATAGCCGAGTATTGCCGCCGCACGGGGCAGCCCGTGCCCGAGACCGTAGGACAGTATGCCCGCTGCATATTCGAATCGCTGGCGCTGCGTTATCGTCAGGTGACGGAGATGCTCAAAACGTTGTCGCAGCACCCGATCGGGAGGCTTTACGTCATAGGCGGCGGCGCGCGCAACGAGATGCTGAACCGCTTCACGGCCGACGCCACGGGGATTCCCGTCGAGACGGGATCGTCGGAGTCGACGGCCATCGGCAACGTGATGATGCAGGCCAAGCATGCGGGCGTGGCGGGCAGCATGGCCGAGATGCGCCGAATCATCCGTGCGTCGCTGACCGACAGCCGACGCTACGAACCCGCCGACGGCGACAAGTGGCAGGCGGCATACGAGATGTATCTGAAAAGGACCAATTGATTGAATTTATATGCAGTTCGCCGCCACCCCGCGCGGCGGACTGCAACTCGCCCGAGGCTCGTGCAATCCGTCGCTGTCGGCGAACAGCCGATTTCGGGAACGTGCGGTCGAGAAATATGGACTGAACAATAATTGTCTAACAAAAAATATCCAAACATCATGAAAAGAGAATTGATAGAAAAGGCATACGAGATCGCCAAGGAGCGTTATGCCGCGGTAGGAGTCGACACCGACGCTGCGCTGGATGCGCTTCAGAAAATATCGTTGTCGCTGCATTGCTGGCAGGCCGACGACGTGCGCGGATTCGAGAATCCCGACGGCGACCTGACGGGCGGCATTCAGGCCACGGGCAACTACCCGGGCCGCGCGCGCACCATCGACGAGTTGCGCGACGACATAAAGAAGGCCACGTCGCTCATCCCCGGCAGCCACCGTCTGAGCCTTCACGCCAGCTACGCCGATTTTCGCACCACGGGTCCCGCCGACCGCGACGCTCTGGAGCCCAAGCACTTCGAGAGCTGGATGCAGTGGGCTGCCGAGAACGGCATGAAGCTCGACTTCAACTCCACTTCGTTCTCGCATCCCAAGAGCGGCATGCTCACTCTGGCCAATCCCGACGAGGGCATCCGCAAGTTCTGGATCGAGCACACCAAGCGCTGCCGCGAGATAGCCGAGGAAATGGGACGCCGCCAGGGCGATCCGTCGATCCTCAACATATGGATACACGACGGTTCGAAGGACCAGACCGTCAACCGTCTGAAGTACCGCGAGCTGCTGAAGGCATCGCTCGACGAGATATTCGCCACGGAGTATAAGAACATGAAGGATTGCATCGAGGCCAAGCTGTTCGGCATAGGCGCCGAGTACTACACGGTGGGGTCGTACGACTTCTATCTGGGCTATGGCGCCAAGAACGGCAAGATCGTGACTCTCGACACGGGACACTTCCACCTCACCGAGTCGATCGCCGACAAGATCTCGTCGCTGCTTCTGTTCACCCCCGAGATCATGCTGCATGTAAGCCGTCCCATCCGCTGGGATTCGGACCATGTGACGATCATGAACGATGACACGCTGGATCTGGCCAAGGAGATCATCCGCTGCGACGCGCTCGACCGCGTACACATCGGACTCGACTATTTCGACGCTTCGATCAACCGCATAGGCGCCTACGTGATAGGTTCGCGCGCTACGCAGAAGTGCCTGATGCAGGCGCTGCTGGAGCCGCTGGCCAAACTGCGCGAATACGAGGCGGGCGAGCGTTTCTTCGAGCGTCTGGCATTGCTGGAGGAAGCCAAGAATCTGCCGTGGAACGCCGTATGGGACATGTTCTGCCTCAAGAACGACGTGCCCGTGGGCGAGGATTTCATAGCCGACATTCAGCGTTACGAGGCGGAAGTCACATCTAAAAGAGCGTAGCCATGTATCGTCGTATAGTTCTCAACGAAACGTCGTATTACGGTGCGGGATGCCGCGCCGTAATAGCCGACGAGGTGCGCAAACGCGGGTTCCGAAAGGCCCTGTTCGTGACCGACAAGGATTTGATACGTTTCGGCGTGGCCGAGAAGATCGAGGATGTGCTCCGCGCGGCCGAAATACCTTATAACATATACAGTGACGTGAAGGCCAACCCCACCATCGGCAATGTGCAACGGGGCGTGGAGGCGTTCAAGGCCTCGGGTGCCGATTTCCTCATCGCTCTGGGCGGCGGTTCGTCGATCGACACTGCCAAGGCGATAGGCATCATCGTCAACAACCCCGAGTTCGCCGACGTGAGGTCGCTGGAGGGTACGGCTCCGACCAAGAATCGCGCCGTGCCGACGTTCGCCATACCCACCACCGCGGGTACGGCTGCCGAGGTGACCATCAACTACGTGATTACCGACGAGCAGGCCCGAAAGAAGATGGTGTGCGTCGATCCCAACGACATACCGATGTGCGCCGTCATAGACTGCGAGCTGATGTACTCGATGCCCAAGGGGCTTACCGCTGCCACAGGCATGGATGCGCTGACGCATGCGATAGAGAGCTACATCACCCCGGGCGCATGGACCATGAGCGACATGTTCGAGATCAAGGCCATGGAACTCATAGCCGAGCATCTGAAAAATGCAGTCGACAACGGCAGCGACGAGAAGGCCCGTTCGGGAATGGCCGAGGCGCAGTACATAGCGGGCATGGGATTCTCGAATGTGGGACTGGGCATAGTCCACTCGATGGCACACCCGCTGGGCGCGTTCTACGACACCCCGCACGGAGTGGCCAATGCCCTGCTGCTGCCCTACGTGATGGAGTACAACGCCGAGTCGCCGTCGCGGGCGAAGTATCTCGGCATAGCACGCGCACTGGGAGTCGACACGGCGGGAATGGGCGTCGACGAAGGTGTCCGCGCCGCGGTGGATGCCGTGCGTAAGCTGTCGCTCAGCGTAGGCATCCCGCAGCATCTGCGCGAGATAGGAGTGCGCGAGGAGGATATTCCCGCACTGGCTGTCGCGGCGTTCAACGACGTATGCACGGGCGGCAATCCGCGCCCCACGTCGGTGGAGGATATAACCGAACTTTATAAAACCGCTTATTAACGACAAGTCATGGAGATAGTTATCGCTCTTTTGATAATCGCGGCGGGCAGCTTCTGCCAGAGCAGCAGCTACGTGCCCATAAATAAAGTAAAGGAATGGTCTTGGGAGAGCTATTGGCTCACCCAGGGCCTCTTCGCATGGATCGTATTTCCGCTCGCGGGCGCCCTGCTCGCCATGCCCGAGGGAATGTCGGTGGCGGACATATTCGCTATGGACGGTGCGCCGATGGCCGTAGTCTACGGCGCTCTGTGGGGCGTGGGCGGTCTGACCTTCGGACTCTCGATGCGCTATCTGGGCGTCGCGCTCGGACAGTCGATAGCCCTCGGAACATGCTCGGGTCTCGGCACCCTGCTCCCCGCCCTGTTCGCGGGCGAGAATCTTTTCCGCGGCGAGGGGCTCGTGCTGCTTGTCGGCGTGGCCATAACGCTGGCGGGCATAGCGGTCATAGGTTACGCGGGATCGCTCCGTTCGCAAACCATGAGCGAGGAGGAGCGCCGCGCCGCCATCAAGGACTTCGCGCTGACCAAAGGTCTGGCCGTGGCGCTGCTGGCGGGTCTCATGAGTGCCTGCTTCAACCTCGGACTGGAGGCGGGAGCACCCATCTCGGCGCGGCTCGCCGAAGCGGGTGCGGGCGATCTGTTCGTGACGTTGCCCGCCACGCTGCTGGTGACTCTGGGCGGTGCCGTCACCAACTTCGCCTACTGCCTGTGGCAGAACGCCCGCAACAAGAGTTTCGGCGACTACGCCAAAGGCGACGTGTGGGTCAACAACCTGCTTTTCTGCGCACTGGCGGGTCTGCTGTGGTATTCGCAGTTCTTCGGGCTGGCCATGGGCAAGAAGTTCCTCGCCTCGTCGCCCGCCATGCTGGCCTTTGCGTGGAGCATACTCATGTCGCTGAATGTCATATTCTCCAACGTGTGGGGACTTATCCTCAAGGAGTGGCGCGGAGTGAGCCGCAAGACAGTGATCGTTCTGGTGAGCGGTTTGATGATATTGATTTTTTCACTAATTTTCCCGAGTCTTTTTAATTGACGAACAATATGACTTCAATACTTGACGGACGTCCCGCACTGGCCCGCGAGGTCGAGAAGGTCGCGGAGGTGGCAGGATATCTTTGGCAGAAGGGCTGGGCCGAGCGCAATGGCGGCAATATCACCGTGAACGTCACGGAGCATGTCGACGACGGGATACGCAGCATGCCCGCCATAAGCGGACGCATAGCGCTGGGTTGCGCGCTGCCCCACCTCAAGGGCTGCTATTTCTTCTGCAAGGGCACCAACAAACGCATGCGCGATCTGGCGCGCCGACCTATGGAGAACGGGTCGTTCATCCGCATAGCCGACACCTGCGACGCATACGAGATAATAGCCGACGCGCCCGTGAAACCCACATCGGAGCTGCCGTCGCATCTGGCTATGCACAACCATCTGCTGGGCAAGGGTGTCGACTACAAGGCGGCACTGCACACCCACCCCATCGAGCTGGTGGCCATGTCGCACGCGCCCAAGTTCCTCGAACGTGATGTGCTGACCGATTTGCTGTGGAGCATGATTCCCGAGACCAAGGCTTTCTGTCCGCGCGGGCTGGGCATAGTGCCCTACGAGCTTCCCGGGTCGCAGGCTCTGGCCGACGCCACCATAGCGCAGCTCGACGACTACGACGTGGTGCTGTGGGAGAAGCACGGCGTGTGCGCCGTGGGGTGCGACATAATGGAGGCATTCGACCAGGTGGACGTGCTCTGCAAGTCGGCGCAGATATACATCAATGCCAAATGTATGGGTTACGAGCCCGACGGCATGTCGAAGGAGCAGATGGCGGAGATGACCCGCGCGTTCAATCTGCCCAAGTAAAAAAGACGCATCGGATATGGATATTCGTTTCCAATATCTCATACCCAACGACGCCGATGAACAGTTCGGCTGCACGGTGAGCACGGTGGGTTCGCAGATAATCGATCCCGACGACGACTATCCGTCGAAGGACCACCCGCCCGGGTATATGTTCGATCCCGAGCGCGGACGCATATTGCAGGAGTACCAGCTGCTCTACATCGTGCGCGGCAAGGGGGTGTTCTCCGACGGCGAGGAGAGCTACGAGATCAGCAAGGGCGCGGTCATTCTGCTGCGCCCGGGAAAGTGGCACACCTACAAGCCTCTGAAGGGTGCGGGCTGGAGCGAATATTTCATAGGGTTCAGCGGCGAGTTGGCCGCAAGGTCGATCGCGATGCTTTTCCCCGAGGAGAGGCAGGTGTTCGACGCGGGACTGAACCGCGAGCTGGTCGATCTGTACCAGCGCGCCGTCGAGGTGGCCGCTTCCGACCGTCCCGCCACGCAGCAGCTGCTGTGCGGAATGGTGATGCACATGCTGGGCATAGTCAATTTCACGGTGCGCAACGAGGTGTTGTCGAAAGACAGGCTCGACGTGATAATCGAACAGGCGAAGATAATCATGCAGGAGAACGTGTTGCGCAATCTCGACCTCGACGCTCTGGCGGCGCAGCTGAATATCAGCTATTCGTGGTTCCGCAAGATCTTCCGCGACTACACGGGGCATCCTCCCGCGAAATACTTCATGCTGCTCAAGCTGCGCAGGGCACAGCACATGCTGGCCAATACGCAGGAGTCGATCAAGGAGATAGCCTTCGCGCTCGGGTTCAAGTCGACGGAGCATTTCTACACCACGTTCAAACGCGTGACGGGCAGCACGCCCAACGCCTACCGACGCTCGTCGATGCCCGACGTCGGGAGCCGATAAGCGAAACGGCCGATGCTTGTGAAAGCGTCGGCCGTTTTATTTCGATATCGCTGTGCGATATCGGCAGTTCGCCGCCGCCCCACGCGGCGGACTGCTGCTCGCTCTGCGCTCGCATGCGTCCTCCACCGTCGGCGAACCGCGTGCGGGTTCGGGGAGCGAATCACTCTCCCTCCATCCTCTCCATAATGCCTTCGCATCCGTCCTCCAGCAGGTCGAGCACGAGTTCGAATCCCTCGCGGCCCTCGTAATAGGGGTCGGGGACGTGGCTCCATTGCGGATAGCGGCGGCAGAACTCAGTGAAGCGGTACAGCTTGTCGAGATAGCGGCGCTCGGGTGCGAGGCGCGACACCGATTCGTAATTCATGTCGTCCATCACCACTATCATGTCGAAATCGAGGAAGTCCTTTTCCGTAATTTGTCTCGCGCGGTGCTTCAGGTCGTATCCGCGCCGCGATGCCGCCGCACGCATGCGCGAATCGGGCAGCTGCCCCGCATGTCCTCCGTATGTGCCCGCCGAGTCTGCCGTTATGGCGTCCGCCATGTCCTTGCGTTCGGCTATGGCCCGCAGTACGCCTTCGGCCGCGGGCGAGCGGCAGATGTTGCCCAGGCATACGAACAGTATTTTTCGTTTCATTGTGCCATGATTTGATCCGTCGGCAAAAATAGGCATAATATTCGGGGCGGTCAAGGGCGGTGCGGCGATTGGCTTGTTTTTTGAACCCGGGCCCCAGTATGAAAGATTCGTCGGAAAACAGACAGAGCGGCCGCAACGGCTGCGATGCCGCCATACTCTTTCTCCGCATATTCATCGGAGGGGTGATGCTGATGCACATATTGGGCAATTTGCAGGACTACGATATCGTGGTGAAGGATTTCCCGTCCATGCTCGGCATGGGCAGCGCCGCGTCGCTGGCGACGGCCACGATGGTCGAGGGGCTGTTTGCCGTCATGATAATCTTGGGATTCGGTACTCGGGCTGCTGCCGCGGCCATGATCGTCGCGTGGGCGGCGGTGCTGGTGCAGGAGGCCGTCGGCGGAACCATCACGTCCGATGCCGCGAAACTGCACTTCGTATATCTGGGAATATATGTGACACTGGCCGTTTCGGGCGGCGGAGCCTATGCCTTCAACATCGCCCGCATGTCCGATAAAATGTCCTGAACCGGTAAAATATCGGTCTATAAAGGGCATTATTGTTTCAAAACGGTAAAATTTTCATATTTTTACATCGTTTTTCAACACGGTTCCAACGAAAAAACGACTTTATATGAAAAAGAGTTTATTCCTGCTGCTGGCCTGCGCGTGCATCTGCGCGAAGGCCGATGCCCAGAACAAAGAGACGAAAGAGGCTGCCATACCCCACAAGGTGGAGAACGTGGAGCTTCTCGATCTTAACGGCGACCCCGCCACCCTGCCCATGTGGGGCGAAAAAAATCTGCTCATATTCTATGTCGATCCCGACAAGCACAAGCAGAACGACCGGTTCACCAAGGATCTGGAGGAGAACCACGCCGCGGCGGGCGATAATATCTTCGGATTCGGCATCATGAATCTGAAGGACGCCCCGATGGTGCCCAACGGCATGGCCCGTTCGATGGCACGCAAGCGCACCGAGAAGAACGGCGCGACCGTGCTGGCCGACCAGGACCGAATCATCAGCCGCACGTGGGAACTCGGCGACTGCAACAACAAATTCGTGCTGCTCATCGTGACCAAGGAGGGCGAACTCGTATTCATGAAGAAGGGCGAGTTGTCGGAGGCCGACAAAGCCGAGTTCTACGAGGTGATAAAGAAATACCGCTAACCCGTTTCCCCTACGATGAGAATAGCGTTCCTTGCCGCAGTCGTCGTTCTGCTTGCCGTGCATGCGGTCAGGGCGCAGGAGGCTGTGTCGGCGAGGGATACTGTTCGGCGTGTGCGCACGGGCGGAAACGCGACGACCGCGGGCATGGTCGACTACGAGGCGGTGAGGCGCAATCTGGAGCGCGGTTCGAAAAAGGGATTTTTCGATCGGGTGGCGGATTTCGCACGCAAACCGCTGTTCGGCCGTTCGCCCGACGCTAAGTTTCGGGCCAACGGCATGGCGGGCGTAGGTTATTCGCAGGAGACGAACGTGATGATGGTAGCCTCGTTGCGCGGATACTACAACCTTTGCGAGGCCGATTCGATCGCGACCGAATCGTATGCGGCATTCACGGGCAACGTTTCGGTGTCGGGATTCTACCGCCTGCGCTTTTCGGGCGATACGTTCCTCGGGTGCGGCGATCACCGCCTGACCTACAACATTCAGGCGAGCACGCTGCCCGTGAAATTTTGGGGTCTTGGATACGATGCGGCCGACCGCAACCCGCGTACAAAATATACCCGTGACGACTGTTCGCTCGACGTGCGCTACATGAGGCGCGTGGCGGGAGGTTTCTCGGCAGGAGCGTCGCTCGATCTGAGGTACGCCGCCGCGCGTTCGATCGATGAACTCGGCGCAGGCTACATAGCCGCCGCGGGGCAGAGGCGTTCGGCGATCTCGACGGGACTGGGCGTCGTGCTGGAGTACGACACGCGCGATAGCCGCTACCGCACCACGAAAGGTCTTTGCATGTCGCTTCTGACCGAGGTGCGGCCCAAAGGTCTGGGCGATTGCGGCGCGACATTGTGGCACATAACGGCCGTGGCCGATTTCTACACGTCGCTGTGGAGCGGCTCGGTGCTGGCGGCCGACCTGTACGGCGATCTGTGGTCGTCGGCGACGCCCTGGCTGTTTTGGCCGTCGCTCGGCGGCGCGAGTCGATTGAGAGGCTACTACACGGGCCGATATTCGGACCGTAAGATGATAACGGCGCAAGTCGAACTGCGGCAGCGCATACGCGGTCCGTTCGGGGTGTGCGTGTGGGGCGGAGCGGGAAACGTCTTCCCGTCGCACAAACTCATCGACGCGTCGAAAACCTTGCCCAACTGCGGCCTGGGGTTCAGAATGGAGATGGGACCCAAAGCCGTGCTGAGAATCGATTACGGGTTCGGGCGGCATTCGAACGGACTCGTTATCAATGTAAATGAAGCATTCTGACAATGAACGAAAAGACAAAGAAATACAATCCCCTGCGACTTGCCGTGGCATTCGTGGCATCGCTCATGCTGCCCGTGGCGATTCTTACATGGACGGAGCGGAATCCGTTCGCTACGGCCCTCGCTTGCATCCTCATACCGCTCGGAGCCTACACCGTATTCGCCGCTCTCGCGCGACGGTCGGGCCGCATGGTGTGGTGGGGTTTCATATTCATATTTTTCAGCGCGTTCCAGATCGTGCTGTCGTATCTGTTCGGCAATTCGGTCATAGCCACCGACATGTTCCTGAACCTGATGACCACCAACCCGGGCGAGGCGACGGAGCTGCTCAGCAACATATACCCCTCGGTGATAGCCGTGTGCGTGGTGTACATTCCGCTGCTGTGGACGGCTGCGGTGCACATAAATAAAAAGGTAGAACTGCCGTCGTCGGTCCGCAGGACGATGTTCGCATGGGGCGGGACGACTTTTCTGGCGGGATGTGCGGTGTTGATCTTCGGATGCCGCGGCGAAGTGCGGCACGTGGTGCGCGACGAGCTGTTTCCCGTCAATGTGAGCTACAATCTGGGGCTCGGCATATCGGAGGCGCGCAAAATCGGGAATTTCGAGCGTACCTCGGCCGATTTTTCATACGCCGCCAGTCGCGATACCCTGCCCGACTGCCGCGAGATATACGTATTGATAATAGGCGAGGCGTCGCGCGCGGCCGACTGGCAGCTGTACGGGTATGAGCGTCCGACGAATCCCGAGCTGTCGAAACGCAATGACATCACAGTGTTCCGAAACGTGATAACGCAGAGCAACACCACCCACAAGAGCGTGCCGATGATCCTTTCGTCGATCCACACCTCGCAGCACGACGAGCTGTACCGCCGCAAGGGCATTCCCGCACTGTTCAACGAAGCGGGATTCACCACCTATTTCATATCTAACCAGTCGCCGCAGGGCGCCATGATCGACCGACTCGCGGGCGATGCCGACCACGTGGCGTACATGGGTGCGCCGCGGTACGACATGCAGATGGTGGACGCCATGCGCGAGGCGATAGCGAACGATCATTCGCAGCGCATACTCTTCATACTGCACTCCTACGGGTCGCACTTCAGCTACCACCAGCGCTATCCGCGCGAATACGCCGTGTTCACGCCCGATGACGATGTGGCGATAAGCGCCAAGAACCACGACAAGATACTCAATGCCTACGACAATTCGATAGTCTACACCGACCGTGTGATATCGGAGGCGATACGCACGCTCGAAGGGGTGCGCGCCTCGACGGCGCTGCTGTATTGCGCCGACCACGGCGAGGATCTGCTCGACAAGTGCGATTCGCGCTTCCTGCACGCCTCGCCCACCGTCACCTACTACCAGCTGCACGTGGCCTCGCTGGCCTGGTTCTCGCCCGAATACCGCGCTCTGTTCCCGTCCAAGGTCGAGGCGGCGCGGCGCAATCTGTCGGCTCCCGCTTCTACGCACTGCGTATTCCACACGATGGCCGACATGGCTTCTATACGCTCGAAGTATGCGGACGAGTCGGTGTCGCTGTTCAGCTCGGAATTCGATGCCGAGGCGCCGCGTTTCTATCTCGACGACCACAACAACGCCGTGCCGCTGGACGAGAACATAGGCATCGACGCCATGCAGCGCGATTTGTTCGCCCGCCACGGAATAACGCGGCCGTAGTGTATACTTCAACCATGCGGCTCTTCGGAGCCGCGCGAGCCGTAGCCTCGCCTCGCTTCAGGCTCGCTGTTCGCTTGCTCCGCAGGCTACGACTCGCGATTACAAATTGCAATCGCCATATAATAATTGCCAAACAAAAAAGGCTGTCCCCGAAAATCGGCGGACGGCCTTTGTCTTGTAAAACGATTCGGATGACTATTTCTTAGCCTCTTCTACCGAAACCTTACGGAACTCCTTGAGAAGTTTAGTAAGTTCCAGAGCTGCCTTACGTGCGCGGGTACCTGCTGCCTTGTTGTTTTTCTCGACCCGAGCCGAAGCGTTGGCTGAGAATACTTCGATCTGAGCGTTGATCTGCTCTACCAAATTCTTCATAATAAATAGCGGTTTATTGGTTTGTTAATCTTCGCAAATATACAAAAATTTCTAAATACCAACTAATTTCTCGGGAAAAACACGATTAAGCCGTTATTATATCGGCATATAGTCCCGCGTATGCGACAAAGCGAATCGCGGGCGGCATGTTTTTTGTCCGATCGGATTATGGATCAAATATTGTCTCTATGCGAAAAACACGGCCCCGCCCCGCATGGTCGGGCGCAGGGAGCGTGCGGAGACGCGAAAATCGTTATATTTGCAGCAGGAAATCGATATCATGAACTGGCAGAACATCATAGTGTACGTGATCGGTGCGGCCGTGTTCGCGTGGCTCGTGAGGGCCGCGGTCCGCAGCGTCAGGACCCGAAAATACACCAAGTGCGACGCATGCGGCGATGCCGTGTGCCCCTATCGCGTGCGAAAAAAAGAGGGAGACCGCCGTTAAGCGATCTCCCTAATCCTTTCCAAAACGCCTGCCGCTATAATACCGTCAGGATCAGCAGCTGCGCCGTAAGCACTCGCAGGAACATCACCACGGGGTAGACCGTGGCATACCCTACTGCCGGCATGTCGTTGCCCGCCGTCGAGTTGGCGTATCCCAATGCGGGGGGATCGGTCGTGCTGCCCGCTATGAGTCCCATGAGCGTGTAGTAGTTCATCTTCAGCTTCAGACGGGCGAAGAGTCCCACTATCAGGATAGGTACCACCGTTATTATTACGCCGTAGCCTACCCAGCGGTATCCGCCGTTTAATATCGCGTCGACGAAACCGTCGCCCGCGCCTATGCCCACTCCCGCGAG
>ERZ827168.1680-NODE-1680-length-29432-cov-5.089015_pt1 | contig 29432 bp, 25 predicted proteins | sample MGYA00519868_ERZ827168 | MGnify/ENA primary metagenome ERZ827168 (study PRJEB31778, sample SAMEA3449271) | human gut metagenome | biome: human gut; feature: human-associated habitat; material: faeces | place: United Kingdom | collected 2010/2012 ...
GGAGCCGACCGCCACGAGATGGACCCGGACGGAGGATATGTCGTATCTCCCGAACGTATGCTTCAGGACATCCAGATCATGAAGCAGTTCAACCTGAACGCCGTACGTCCCTGCCACTATCCGGACGACAACCGTTGGTATGACCTTTGTGACCAATATGGTCTGTATGTAGTGGCTGAGGCTAATATCGAATCACACGGTATGGGTTATCGTGAAAAGACACTGGCTAAACGCACCGACTATGCCAAAGCTCACATGGAACGTAACCAACGCAACGTGCAACGTGGTTTCAATCACCCCAGTATCATCTTCTGGTCACTTGGTAACGAAGCAGGATTCGGCCCGAACTTCGAAGCTGCCTATCGCTGGATCAAGTCGGAAGACACCAGCCGTCCCGTACAGTACGAGCAGGCACATGGTAATGAATTTACCGATGTTTACTGTCCGATGTATGCCGACTACAGACATATGGAAGAATACGCTAAGCGCAACGACCTGACGAAGCCGTTGATACAGTGTGAATATGCGCACGCTATGGGTAACTCGCAAGGCGGATTCAAGGAATATTGGGATCTGATCCGCAAATACGACCGCTACCAGGGCGGCTTCATTTGGGATTTCGTCGACCAGGGCTTCACCCGCTACGAGAAGGACGGCAAGGTATCGTTCACCTACGGCGGCGACTACAACAACTACGACGCCACCGACAACTCGTTCAACTGCAACGGTTTCATAGCGCCCGACCGTACTCCCCAGGCACAGGCCTACGAGGTGCGCCGCCAGTACCAGTCGATATGGACCACGCCCGTCGACCTCGCGGCCGCCAAGGTGGAGGTTTACAACGAGAACTTCTTCACCTCGCTCGCGCCCTACGCGCTGGAGTGGGAGCTGGTGCAGAACGGCAAGGTGACCAAGGCAGGCCGCATGGAGAATCTCGACGTGGCTCCGCAGCAGCGCAAGGAAATCGTGCTGGGCTATACCTCGGCCGACATATGCCCCGAGGCCGACGAAGTGCTGGTCAACGTGCGTTACGTGCTGAAAGAGAAACAGCCTCTGCTCGACATAGGTTACGTCGTGGCCGAGAACCAGATGAGCCTGCGCGACTACGACACCGCCAAGGCGTTCGCCATGAAGGAGTCGGCGCGTCCCGTCACCGTCACCAAATTCGAGAAGTGCACCGAGGTGGAGGGCTACGACTGGCGCATATCGTTCGACCGCGAGGGCTTCATCAACGAGATGGTCTACGGACAGATGTCGCTCATGGCCGAGGGTTCGTCGCTGCGTCCCAACTTCTGGCGCGCACCCACCGAGAACGACCTCGGAGCGCGTTTGCAGGACCGCTTCGCCGCATGGCGCAATCCCCGCATGAATCTGCGCGGCTTCGACGCAAAGGTCGAGGACGGCGTTGCCGTGGTGAAGGCCGACTATGAGATGCCGCAGGTGAAGGCCGCCATGACCATCACCTACACCATCAACGGCGAGGGTCAGATCAAGGTATCGCAGGCCATGACCGCCGACAAGGAGGCCAAGGTGTCGGGCATGTTCCGCTTCGGCATGCGCATGGAGCTGCCCGCGCGTTTCAACATGCTGGAGTACTACGGCCGCGGCGGCGTGGAGAACTATTCGGACCGCAAGAACTGCGCCAACATAGGCATCTACAACGAGACGGTGGCCGAGCAGTACAACGAGCGCTACGTGCGTCCGCAGGAGTCGGGCACGCGTTCGGATCTGCGCTACTTCAACGTGGTCGACACGGCGGGTGCGGGTCTGGGCATCGTGGCCGAGAACGCCTTCTCGGCTTCGGCCATCCCCTACTCTATCGAGTCGATGGATGTGTCGGTCGGCGCGCCGCAGCGCCACTCGGGCGACCTGAAGGCCGACGGCAAGACCTACCTGTGCTTCGATCTGGTTCAGCAGGGTCTGGGCTGCATCAACTCGTGGGGATACACCCCTCTGCCGCAGTACATGGTGGATTACAAGGACTACACCTTCAACTTCATAATCTCGCCTATCCGATAAAACAGCGAGTGAAAAACGGGCATCGGCGGTTCGATCTGAGATCGGACCGCCGATGTTCGTTTTATGTAGTCGGACTATTCGAAGAAAACGTCGGGATAACGCACCGTTCCCCGCACACCCTTGAGCGCATCGTAACGCAGTTCTATGGCCATGCAGCACTCCGACGGAGCGTCGAACGGAAATTCTATGCCGTAATCGGCGGCCCGACGATAGCCGAAGCTGGGATAATAATCCTCATGCCCCGGCAGCACGGCAGAGCCGTAGCCGAGTGCGGCGGCGGCCCGATGCGCGGCGGCGATCAACGCTCCGCCGACTCCCCGCCGCTGAAACTCGGGAGCGACGGCAAGCGGCGCGACACCCAATGAAACGGCAACGCCGCTGTCGGATACGATCTCCACCTCCGTAAGCAGGATGTATCCTACCACCCTGCCGTCGGCGCTCTCCGCCCCTAACGAAAGCTGCGGAACGAAGGCTGCCGATTCGTGCAGCCGTTCGACCAGATACTGTTCGCGGAGATCGCTCTCGGGCACATTCCCGAATGCCGATTCCACCAGTTCGAATATTGTCGGGCGATCCTCCGCCCGCGACTGTCTGATATTGAAGTTCATGTTATGCCGAATTAAATTATGTTGCCAATACTACGATAGCCGTCTCGCCATTCTCTACGACTCGGCGGCATGCCTTTTTTGTTGTCGGACCGCAGGCTGCGCAGACCGCGATGCGAGCGCTCGCAAACAACAGCGGGACTCCGCAGAGCAAACTGCGCCGCACAGCGGCGTTATCTTCGGCGGCTCGCGCAAAGCGCGACCCCCGCAGCCGCCGAAGATAAATCTTACCCGCCCGCAGTCGCGGGCGAACAGCATCCGACACACCGAGCGCCATCCTATCATGATACCTGCGACTCTTCAGAGTCGCGCGGGCCGCAGCCTCGCGGCTCGGTGGCATGACGCTGTTTGCCCTCGGGCCGTTGTATGCTGTTCGCCGACGGCGGCAGGACGCAAACAAGCGTAAAGCGGGTTTGCAGTCCGCCGCAGTGGGGCGACGGCGAACTGCACGGCTCCAAGAACCGTAAATCATTTCGTTCGGGAGCGCACCAAATATACGTCAATTTCGGTAATCGCAGGTTCCGAACACGCAGCACAGTCACGGCTCGACACTTCGGGACGCAGGGATGCGCAGTCATTCCCGCGGTCACGGTTTGGTACGGAAAATGATATTTCCAAGAAGCGGATATGATTCATGAATCCGTTTTTAATTTCCGAAGATGATACTTTTACTGTTACTGCTGATGTTCATAGCCGTGTGCGTCTACGGAGCGGGGCGCGACAACATCGACCGCCGCACGCTGCCCACGTTCTCGTTGCAGCGTTTCATGGGCCGATGGTACGAGATAGCGCGCTTCGACCACGCCTTCGAACGCGGCATGCGCCACGTGACGGCCGAATACATCCTCTCGGCCGACGGCTCGGTGAAGGTTGTGAACAGCGGAGTGCGCGGCAGCCGCCGTCTGACGGTGCGCGGCCGTGCCAAGACCACGCGTCAGGGCGGACGGCTGCGGGTATCGTTCTTCTGGATCTTCTATTCCGACTACAACATCATGGAGATGGCTCCCGACGGCCGATGGGCGCTCATCGGCAGCCGCTCGCCGCGCTATCTGTGGATACTCGCGCGCACCCCGTCGCTGCCCGAAGACGAATTGAAACACATCGTGTCGCTGGCCGAGCAGCGCGGCTACGACACGCAGAATCTCATATACGTGGAGCAATAGCCCTATCGCAGCCTGAAACGGTAGATGCGGTTATGGCGCGGCTCGCCCGTGGTGTGGAACGACATGTAGAGCCGCCGTCCTTTTGCCGCCAGCCCCTCGGGTTCGTACTCGATGGAGTTGAGATCGACGATGCCGACCGATCGGGCCGTGACGATATCCACTATGTGCAGCCGTCTGTCGCGCGACGGCACCCCGTCGGGCAGATAGAGCAGGCGGCCGCGGATCATGCTGCCCTGCGGTATGGTCACATCACCCACGGGGATGCTGCCGAGGCAATCCTCGGGACGCAGATGCACCTCGCCGCGGGCATCCGAATCGGCCAGGCGCGGCAGGCGGAAACGCTTGAACATCCTGATTTTACCTATGGTGCAATAGATGTATATCATGCGGTTGGGCGCGTCGACGCACCAGTCCATAGGCCCCGTGCACTCGTCGCCGTCGTAGCGGATGGTCTGCACGAGTCGCGACCCTTGGGTCGTCACGTCGTTAACGTAGCACGCACGGCCGCCGCGACACTCCGACACATAGAGCAGCGGGAACCGCGACCGACGGTCGTAGCGCTCCGCGCCGAACGATGCGTTGTTGCAGTGGCCCGTGTTGCCTTCGAGGCGGAACGCGCCGACGAATCGGCCGCGCCTGAGGTCGATCACCACGCACATGCCGCCGTCGTGAAGCGAAAAGGCGTAACGGCCGTGCATGGCGAAGCCCTGGGTGGTGCCCTCTACGGCCACGGAGTCGGGAAGTATGTCGGCCGTATCCAGAATCGGACTCGCGGGGACCGCGACCACGCTCCCCTTCTGCGCCGCGGCCGTCGCCGCCGCACAGATCATTGCCAGAAGTATTGCGCAGCGTCTCATGCGAGCATCTCTTTAGCGGTTCGCACGATCCCCTCCGCGTCGTATCCGCACATGGCGTAAAGCTGCGCGGGCGTGCCGTGGCCGACGAACCCGTCGGCGATGCCGAGGGTGCGGACGCCGATGCCATACCCCTTGTCATTGAAATAATGTACGACCGCCTCGCCCACGCCGCCGCGCAGAACCCCGTCCTCGACGGTGATCGCCTTGCCGAAACGGCGTCCGACGCTATCCAGCAGCTCGGTATCGAGCGGTTTGGCGAAACGCAGATCGTAATGCGCCACGCTCACCCCGCACTCGGCTTCGATGCGTCGTACGGCCTCGGCGGCGAAGTTGCCCGCAGTGCCTATGGTCAGGATCGCCAGATCGGCTCCGTCCTTCAGCATGCGGCCCTTGCCAGCGGGAACGGTCTCGAACCGACGGCCGCGCCACTCCGCGCCCGTGCCGCAGCCGCGGGGGTAGCGGATGGAGTATGGCGAGGGGGTGTTTACGGCGGTGTAGAGCATGTTGCGCAGCTCGGCCTCATCCATCGGCGCGGCGACCGTCATGTTGGGCACGCACGAGAAGTAGGCCAGATCGAACGCGCCGTGGTGCGTCGCGCCGTCCTCGCCCACCAGTCCGCCGCGGTCGATGCAGAACGTCACGGGCAGGTTCTGCAACGCCACGTCGTGGATGACGTTGTCGTAGGCGCGCTGCATGAACGACGAGTAGATGTTGCACACGGGGTGCATGCCGCCCGCGGCCAGTCCCGCCGAGAATGTCACGGCGTGCCCCTCGGCGATGCCGACGTCGAAACAGCGCTCGGGCATGGCGTGCATCATGATGTTCATCGAACAGCCCGACGGCATGGCGGGGGTGATGCCCACTATGCGCCCGTCGGCCCGCGCCAGTTCGAGCAAGGTCTCGCCGAAGACGTCCTGATAACGCGCCGCGGCCGTTTTCGACGGCAGGCGCTCGCCCGTGTCGGGATTGAATCGCCCGGGGGCGTGCCATGCCGACTGGTCGTCCTCGGCAGGGGTGTAGCCCTTGCCCTTGGTGGTCATGACGTGCAGCAGTTTGGGCTCGCCGATATCCTTCAGGGCGGTGAGTATGCGCACCAGCTCCTCGATATTGTGGCCGTCGATCTGGCCGAAGTATCGGAAATTGAGGCTCTCGAAGAGGTTGCTGTTCTGCATCAGCCCCTGCTTCACGGCGTTTCCCGCCTTCTGGCAGAAACGCAGCAGCGGCGGAATATGGGCGAAGAGCCTCCACAGACGGCGTTTGAAGCGGTTGTAGCGCTTCGATGTCGACACGCGCGTCAGGTAGCCCGTCAAGGCTCCCGTGGCTCGGTCGATGGCCATGTCGTTGTCGTTGAGAATGACCAGTATGTCGCTCTTCTTGTCGGCTCCCGCGTTGTTCAGCCCCTCGAACGCCAGACCTCCCGTCATGGCGCCGTCGCCTATGACGGCCACCACGCGTCTCTTCTCGCCGCGCAGCTCGGCGGCCTTGGCGAGTCCGTATGCGGCCGATATCGAGGTCGATGAGTGGCCCGCGCCGAACGAGTCGTACTCGCTCTCGGCCATGCGCGGGAAGCCGCTGATGCCGCTCAGCTTGCGATTGGTGGGGAACAGGTCGCGGCGCCCCGTGATTATCTTGTGCGCGTAGGCCTGATGGCCCACGTCCCACACGAGCTTGTCGTGCGGAGTGTCGTAAACGTAATGTATGGCTACGGTCAGCTCCACCGCGCCGAGGCTCGATGCCAGGTGGCCCGGGTTCTTCGAACACTCCTCGATTATGTACTGACGCAGTTCGCGGCAGTAGCGCGGCAACTGCGCGACGGAGAGCCGCTTCAGATCGGAGGGCGAGTCGACCTTGTAGAGCAGGTCGTAATCTATATGATCCATGCTATAACGAATTATAATTCACTATGGCCGCCCCTTATGCGACCGAACAGGGTATGCCCGCGGCCTCGACGCGTCGGGCTATCGCCTCCAGCTCGGCCCGCGGCACCTTCTCCAGCGTTTGGCACGGCGTGTCGCGGTCGAGCGAATAGACCATGACCTGACGCGGCGCGATCTCGCGCACCAGCCGCAGCCAGGCATCGACCTCGCTATCGGTCGTGTTGTCCACCGTGCGGCCGTCGCAGGTGCCCCGCAGAAACATGGTCTGCACGATAAGCCGTCCCTCGAACAGCTTCATGAGCTCCACCGTACGCGCCACGGCATAGTTGCCCGCGGGCTTGTTCACCGTGCGCACCGTCTCGTCGAAAGCCGAATCGAGCTTGAGGATGTTGTTGTCGACCCTGAGAAGCGCGCGCCGCACATCCTCGCGGCCGATCTGCGTGGCGTTGCTCAGCACCGACACCTTGGCCGAGGGGCAGAGCTTATCGCGCAGAGCGATGGTGTCGTCTATCACCCCCTCGAAATCGGGATGGAGGGTCGGCTCGCCGTTGCCCGCGAAAGTGATGACGTCGGGCGGCGTACCCTCGCCGACCATGGCGGCCAGCTTGGCAGCCAGCAACTCGCGCACATCCTCGCGGCGGTTGAAGCGGCGCTGCCCGCGGTGATCGGCGTTCCAGCCGCATTCGCAGTATATGCAGTCGAAGCTGCACAGCTTGGAATCGGCGGGGAGCAGATTCACCCCCAGCGAGAGGCCGAGACGCCGCGAGCGCACTGGGCCGAATATTATGTCGTCGAATAACGATGTCATACCGTTGGTCGTTTTATTGTTTCGAGCGTCGGAACTCCTTGGGCGTCATACCCGTGTGCCGCAGGAAGTATTGGCCGAAGAACGAAGGGTTGGGAAAATTCAGTTTGTTGGATATCTGCTGCACCGTCAGGCGCGTGCCCGTGAGCAGCGATTTGGCGTTGAGTATGGCCGTGTGCGTGATCCAGCTGGTGGCGTTGCGGCCCGATATCTGACGCGTTATGATGGTGAGATACTTGGGCGTTATGCACAGCTTGTCGGCATAGTACTGCACCTCGCGCGAGGCGGTGATGTCGGTGGCCAGCAGCGACAGGAACTTGCGGAACAGCACGTCCTGACGCGTGCAGGGCTGGCGCTTCATGGGCACGTAACGGGCGTATATGCCCGCCAGTTCGTAGCAGAGCAGCATGAGCATCTGCGCATTGATCTGCTTGTGGAACGGATGGTCGGTGCGCATGTCCTTGTCGTGCATCATCTTGCACACCTGCATGACGGTGTGCGTCTGCTCGTCGCTGAGCACCATGCACGGGTTGTCGCGCATGACTATGTAGATCGAGTTGGCCGACGGGATGTTGATCTCGCGAATGAAGTCGATGTCGATGGCCAGCGTGTAGCCGCGGAAATTGTCGCTCGTGCCGAACGACTGTATGATGGTCCCGGGGAACGCCACGCACATGGTGTTGGGACAGAGGCGGTACTTGTGCTCGTTGATGATCACGTCGCCCTCGCCGTCGAGGCAGATGAATATGCCGCCCGTGTGCAGCACGTGGGGCAGATTCTCCTCGTTCAACAGCAGGTCGTAATCCTTGCGGTCGATATATCTGAACGGCGCGGCGTCGGGTATGTCGATTGATTTGTTCATGGCAGTGGCGGACAAAGCGCATTCCGCGATAATGGTCGGTGCAAATATACGAATAATTCGCGACATGGGATATTTTTCGCCGCTCGGCGGCAGAAAAAAGCATCGCCGAGTGGCCGAATAGGACATTGGCGAAGGTCGGCGGCAGCGTCGCGGCGGCACGGCGATGAATAATTATGCCGATAAATTGCGTCGGTGCGGGGCGGCGTTAAGGATAAAATCATATCTTTGCAAATGACAAACTCCGCTCGCGCGGAGTGCGTTGCGGCGGTCGGAATGACGGCGGCCGAAGGCGGGCGGATGGCACCGATCGTACAGCACACCCGCGCCCCGATTGCATCAATTGTCTAAATTTGAATATTTATGTGTGGATTCGTCGGAATGTTCGATATAGAGAACAACAGCAAGGATTACAGAGAACAGGTGTTGCGCATGTCGAAGAAGATTCGGCACCGCGGTCCCGACTGGTCGGGCATATATTGCGGTGAGCGGGCTATAATCTCGCACGAGCGTTTGTCGATCGTCGACCCGCAGTCGGGCAAACAGCCGCTCTACTCGTCCGACGGCAAGATAGTGCTGGCCGTGAACGGCGAGATATACAACCACCGCGAGATACGCCGCGAGCTGGAGGGCGAATACGAATTTCAGACGGGTTCCGACTGCGAGGTAATCATACCTCTGTATCAGCGCATGGGGCTCGACCTGCTGGAGAAGATCAACGGCATATTCGCCTTCGCGCTCTACGACATGGAGCGCGACGAGTATCTCATCGCCCGCGACCCGATAGGCGTGATTCCGCTGTACATAGGCTGGGACAAGGCGGGGCATTTCTACGTGGCCTCGGAGATGAAAGCACTCGAAGGGGTGTGCGCCACCATCAAGCCGTTCCTGCCGGGCCACTACTGGTCGAGCCGCGACGGCGAGATGAAGCGCTGGTACCGCCGCGACTGGGAGTCGTACGAGGCGGTGAAGGGCAACCCAGTCGACATAGGCGCGCTGCGCACGGCGCTGGAGGATGCCGTGCGGCGTCAGCTCATGTCCGACGTACCCTACGGCGTGCTGCTCTCGGGCGGACTCGACTCGTCGATAATATCGGCCGTGGCCAAGAAATATGCCGACAAGCGCATCGAGACGGGCAGCCGCGACACCGCCTGGTGGCCGCAGCTGCACTCCTTCGCCATCGGTCTGAAGGGCGCGCCTGATCTGGCGGCGGCACAGAGGGTGGCCGACATGATCGGAACGGTACACCACGAGATACATTACACGATTCAGGAGGGACTGGACGCCCTGCGCGACGTGATCTACCACATAGAGACCTACGACGTGACCACGGTGCGCGCATCGACGCCCATGTATCTGCTGGCGCGCGTCATCAAGTCGATGGGAATAAAGATGGTGCTCTCGGGCGAGGGCGCCGACGAGATATTCGGCGGCTACCTCTATTTCCACAAGGCACCCAATGCCGAGGAATTCCACAACGAGACGGTCCGCAAGATAGGCAAGCTGCATCTCTACGACTGCCTGCGCGCCAACAAGGCCCTGAGCGCATGGGGAATCGAGGGACGCGTGCCGTTCCTCGACAAGGAATTCATGGACGTGGCCATGCGCATCGACCCCGAGGCGAAGATGGTACGCGGCGAGCACAACATGGAGAAATGGGTGCTGCGCAAGGCTTTCGAGGACATGCTGCCCGAGTCGATCGTGTGGCGCCAGAAGGAGCAGTTCTCCGACGGCGTGGGCTACGGCTGGATCGACACGCTGAAAAAGATCACGTCGGAGGCCGTAAGCGACCGCGACATGTCGCTGGCGGCGGAGCGCTTCCCCATCAACCCGCCGCGCAACAAGGAGGAATATTACTACCGCACCATATTCGAGGAACTGTTCCCGTCGCAGACGGCGGCGCAGTGCGTGCCCTCGGTACCCTCGGTGGCATGCTCGACAGCCGAGGCGCTGGCATGGGACGAGTCGTTCAAGAACATGAACGACCCCTCGGGCCGCGCCGTGTTCGGAGTGCACGAGAAGGATCTCAGGCACTGATCCCCCGCACGCCGCAGGAGCTATACGACAATCGGCCGCCGAGGAATTTCGGCGGCCGATTGCCATCTGCGGGGATTCCGCCCCGACGGGGAGGTTACGCCTCCTCCGCCTCGCGTTCCTCGCGGAAGATGTTGAAACGCCTCAGACGCGGGTTGCGGCGGCTGAGGACCGACGTTTCGAGAAGCAGGAGCAGCAAAGCCGCCGCCACCAGATACTGGTACTGCTCGTTGTATTCCTCGAACCGCACCGTCGAAAGGTCGCTCTTCTCCATGTCGTTGATGCTTTTCACTATCTCGTCCAGCCCGATCGACTGCTTCGTGGCCCGCACGTATGCGCCGTCGGTGATCGAGGCTATCTGCTCCAGCGTGCGTTCGTCGAGCTTCGACACCACCATCTCGCCCCGCTCGTCCTTCACGAAGTCGCCGCCTATGCGTATGGGCGCGCCCTCGGGCGTACCGATTCCGATGGTGTAGATGCGTATGCCCTGCTCCTTGGCCATGCGCGCCGCCTCAAGGGCGTCGTCCTCGTGATTCTCGCCGTCGGTAATGAGCACTATCACGCGGCTCTTCTCGCTTTGGCTCGAAAAGGCCAGCATAGCCTGCTGCAACGCCTTGCCTATGGCCGTACCCTGCTCGCCCACGAGCGAGGGCGATATGCGTTTGGCGAACGCCTGCGCCATGCGGTAGTCGGAGGTTATGGGCAGCTGCACCTTGGGCTCGCCCGCGAAGACCACCAGACCCACGCGCTCCTGCTGCAAGCCGTCGAACAGTCGGCCGATGGCATGTTTGGTACGCTCCAGTCGGTTGGGCTCGAAATCCTCGGCCAGCATCGAGTTCGACACGTCCACCGCCAGCATCATCTCCACGCCGCGCGACTTTTCCTCGCGCAGCTTCGATCCGAACTGCGGACGTGCCGCGGCCAGAGCCAGCAGTGCGAACGCCGTGATGAAAAGCGCGGCCTTGAGGCGTATGCGTCCCCGCGAGAAATCGGGCATGAGGCTCCGCACGAGTTCGGGATTGCCGAAACGCGCCACCAGACGTTTGCGCCGCCGCGCCGCGAGGGCATAGACCGCGGCCAGCACGGGCACCGCGATCAGCAGATAGAGCAGTTCGCCGTTTGCAAATCGGAACATATCAGGGAATGCGTTTTAATATTACGTTACTGAACACGAATTCCAGCAGCAGCAACGCCATCGCGGCCAGCAGCCACGGCAGGAACTCTTCGTGATAGACGGTGAAGTCGGTGATCTCCACCTTACTCTTTTCCAGAGTGTTGATCTCGTCGTATATAGCCTGCAACTTCTCCTTGTCGGTGGCGCGGAAATACTTTCCGCCCGTGCGCTCGGCTATGCTTTCGAGCGTCGGCTCGTCGATCTCCACGTCCATGGGCTGAAACGACATGTTGCCGAACATGTCCACCACGGGATAGGGCGCCTTGCCGCGCGTACCCACGCCTATGGTGTAGACCTTGATGCCCATGTCGGCGGCTATGTCGGCCGCCATGAGGGGAGCCATCTCGCCGCGGTTGTTCACGCCGTCGGTGAGCAGGATTATCACCTTGCTCTTGGCATCGCTCTCGCGCAGGCGGTTTATAGCCGTGGCCAGACCGTTGCCTATGGCGGTGCCGTCCTCGATGACGCCGCTGCGTATGCGCCCCAGCATGGTCTGCAACGTACCCTGGTCGGTGGTCAGCGGCGACTGCGTGAAGGCCTCGCCCGCGAAGGCCACCAGACCTATGCGGTCGCCGAAGCGGTCGGCGATGAACGATCCCGCCACCTCCTTGGCGGCGGTGATGCGGTCGGGCTTGAAGTCGCGCGCCAGCATCGAGCCCGAGACGTCGACGGCCATCATTATGTCGATACCCTCGGCGTCGGTACGGCTCTGTTCCTCGACGCCCTGCGGGCGTGCCAGAGCCACCACGGCCAGCGCGAACGCCGCCGCGCGCAGCACGAAGGGCATATGGCGCAGGCGGTAGCGCAGCGTGCGCGGGGCATGCCGCACGCCCTCGATGGTCGATATGCGGATCGCCGCGCCGCCTTGCAGCGTGCGGTAGATGTAGTAGGCCGTCATGGGCACCAGAAGCGCCAGCAGCCACAAAAGATATGGATTTGCGAATCTCATCGTCGTTTACCTTAAACTACCAGTTCTTGCGGCCGCGAACCACGACGCCCTTGGCCTTTTCGTCGAGCTTCTCCTGCGTCTTGTCCTCCTGCGCCTGTATGGCGTCGAGCAACTGACGCTGCTGCTGTTCGCTCATGCCGCTGCGCGGAGGCGCCTTCTGCTCGGAGGGATCGCCGTCGCCCTTGTCGTCGTTCTTGTCATCATTCTTGTCGTCGCCCTGACCGTCGTCCTTGTCCTGACCGCCGTCGTCATTCTTGTCCTGATTCTGGTCGTTGCCGCCACCGCCGCCCTGGTTCTGTTGATCCTGGTTTTGATCCTGGTTTTGGTCTTGGTTCTGATCCTGCTGCGGGTCTTGATTTTGATCCTGATTCTCCAGCAGTTTCTTGGTGTAGGCGTAGTTGTACTTGGCCTCCATGTCGTCGGGGTTGAGAGTCAGCGAACGGCGGTAGCTCCGCAGGGCCTCCTGCAACTTCTGCTGCGCGAACTGCGCGTTGCCGAGGTTGTAATAGGCCTCAGCGCGGTCGGCGTCGCTGCGCAGCGAATCGGCGGAGGCCGCCGCGAGCAGCCGCTCGGCCTCGTCGTAACGCTCGGTGCGGATCATGGCGCCCGCCAGATCGTAAGCGGCCTCGAACGACGTGGAGTCGCACTCCAGAGCGCGCCGATAGAGGTCGGCGCTTCGGTCGTAGCGCTCCTTGGCGAAATGGCGGTTGCCCTTGCGCACGAGCGAGCGTTCGGGCATGTTCTGCGCCGCAGCCTGCGCGACGCACACGACCGCCGCCACGCTCAACAACGTATTTATTACAAGTCGTCTCATGATCTTAACTCTTTGTGTCGTCGGTCTGTCCCGAAGCGGGCGTCGCATCGTCGGCATCCTCGTCTTCGGCAGGTTCCTCGGGCTTGGTCTGCTCCACGAAATCGCATGCGGCGCGATAGGCCGCCTCGTTCTCGTCGGCCTCGGGCGAGGCTTTGGCGAACTTCACCAGGTCGGCCTCGCGGAGTATCTGCGCCAGATCCATCGCGCTCTTGCGCGGAAGATCGACGCCGCGCATGGCCTCCACGATCTCGTCGGAGGTCATCTCCATGGCCCCCACGCCGAAGCGTCCCGCGATGTAGGTGCGCAGAATGTCGGTCAGCGCCGAATAGTAGAGCTTGTGCTTGCCCTCCTGCCAGAGCCTCTGTGCGCGCAGCTTCTCCAGCGCAGCGAGGGCCGCTTCGTGGGGCGGCAGGGGCGGCGCGGGACGGAACATGTCAGAGAAACGCTTGCCGTAGCGCTCCAAAATACGTTTGGCGGCATAGGCCAGCGCGGCCAGCACGAGCAGCGCGACGAGCGTCCATTTTATGTAGCCCGTAATCTCGCCGAAGCGGAACGGCAGGGTCTTCTGCGGCTTTATGTCGAATATGGAGTGCGACGTGGAGTCGATCTGTATGGTCGTCACCAGCAGTTCGAGCGTGTCGGCGCCGCCTATGGTGTCCACGATGTTCTTGTCGGCATACATCACCTGCGGCACCACGCGGTGTATGCCCTCGTCGAACGCCGCCAGACGGTAGCTCTTGCGGATCTTCAGCTTGCGCCCCTCACGCGAGAGGGTGTCTGCGGGCAGATCCTCTATGAGCTCGTACGAATCGGCCCCCTCGCCTCCGAACGAAGGGAAAAAGACGCTCTGCACCAGATCCTTCTCCACCACGATGGAGTAGACGAACCGATCGCCTATGCCCACCGAGTCGGGCTCGACGGAGCCGCTCACCACAGGGGCGTTGGGCGGCAGGGCGGGCTTTTCGGCCACCTGCCCGTTCTGCGCCGCGGCCGCTCCGAAAGCGAGCAGTGCCGCCGACAACATATATGAAAAGTGTCTCATCGCTGCTTGAAAAGTTTAATGAGTTCGGCCACATAGTCGCCTTCGGTCGATATCATGGCCGTGTCGATGCGGTTGCGGCGCAGCATGTCGTTCACCTCGCCGTCGCGGCGGCGCCAGCTCTCGGCGTAGTGCTCCCTCACGCGGGCCGACGAGGTGTCGACCCACGCCTTGCGGCCCGTCTCGGCGTCCTGCAACTCGACGATGCCCACGTCGGGCATCTCGGCCTCGCGCGGATCCCACACGCGGATCCCCACCAGATCGTGCTTGCCGCCCGCGATCTTCAGCGCGTCGTCCAGCGCGGCGCGGTCGCGGGGAGCGTCCATGAAATCGGAAAGGATGAAGGCCGTGCAACGCTTCTTGTTGACGTTGGTCAGGTAGCGCACCGCCTCCGACACGGCCGTGCGCGGCGACTCGGGACGGAACTTCACCAACTCGCGGATTATCATGAGGATGTGGCTGCGGCCCTTCTTGGGCGGGATGAACTTCTCGACGCGGTCGGAGAAGAATATGCACCCCACCTTGTCGTTGTTCTGCGCGGCGGAGAATGCCAGCACGGCCGCGATCTCGGTCATCACGCTCTTCTTGAACCGCTCGGCGGTGCCGAACATGCGCGAGCCGCTCACGTCGACCAGAAGCATCATCGTCAGTTCGCGCTCCTCCTCGTAGATCTTGATGTGGGGTTTCGACGAACGCGCCGTGACATTCCAGTCGATGTCGCGCACGTCGTCGCCCGCGCGATACTCCCTCACCTCGGAAAACGACATGCCCCGTCCGCGGAAAGCCGTGTGGTACTTTCCCGCGAAGATCTCGTTCGACAGGCCTCGGGTCTTGATCTCGATCTTGCGAACGCGTCTGAGGATATCGTTCTCGGTCTCCTGCATCGTCATTAGGGAACTATTACGTTGTTCAATATCTCGGTTATGATCTGCTCGGTCGAGATGTTCTCGGCCTCGGCCTCGTAGGTGAGCCCTATGCGGTGGCGCAGCACGTCGTGGCACACGGCGCGCACGTCCTCGGGGATCACATAGCCGCGGCGGCGGATGAAGGCGTAGGCGCGGGCCGCCTTGGCGAGCGATATGCTGGCGCGCGGCGAGCCTCCGTAGGCGATCAGCGGCTGCAACTTGTCGAGACTGTACTCGGCGGGTTCGCGTGTGGCGAAGATGATGTCGATGATGTACTTCTCGATCTTCTCGTCCATGTAGACGTCCTCCACCACGCGGCGGGCCTTCACTATGTCGTCGGGCGAGATGACCTTGGCCACCTCGGGCATGCCGCCGCCCGCGAGGTTCATGCGCACGATCTCGCGCTCCTCCTGCTTCTTGGGATACGATATCTTGGCCTTGAGCATGAAACGGTCGACCTGCGCTTCGGGCAGGGGATAGGTTCCCTCCTGCTCCAGCGGGTTCTGCGTGGCCAGCACGAGGAACGGCTCGGGCAGGCGGTAGGTCTCGTCGCCGATGGTCACCTGACGCTCCTGCATGGCCTCCAGCAGCGCGCTCTGCACCTTGGCGGGCGAGCGGTTGATCTCGTCGGCCAGCACGAAGTTGGCGAACACGGGACCCTTGCGCACCACGAACTCCTCGTTCTTCTGCGAATAGATCAGCGTACCCACCAGGTCGGCAGGCAACAGGTCGGGGGTGAACTGCACGCGGGCGAAATCGGCGTCGACGGCCTTGGCCAACGTGGTTATGGCCAGCGTCTTGGCCAGACCCGGCACGCCCTCCAGCAGGATGTGGCCGTTGGAGAGCAGGCCTATCAAAAGCGTGTCGACCAGATGGCCCTGGCCCACTATCACCTTGCCCATCTCGGCGCGCAGGGTGTCGACGAAAACACTCTCGCGCTCGATTCGTTCGTTAAGCTCCTTGATGTTGATTACTTCGCTCATAACATAATTTTTTGCTTTGCCCGCCCCACACGCGCGAGGGCGCGGCGGCGGAGCGTCCGTTATTTCGTTTTGTTTGTTATTGTCTGTCTCCCTTCCTGCGGCCGCGGACCGTCGCCCGACCGCCCCGACGCGGCTTCGGCTCCCGTCGGCGAATTTGCAACTTGCGTACCTTACGCAACGTATCGTATTCGATTATTATTGCAAATATATACAAAAAAGTCGTAATTATTCCACTCGGCCGCACCGATCGTGCGAAGCGCCGCGGCACGTCGCGGCGGAGTGCTACTCCTTTTGCGGCATAAAAGGATGAAATTCGAATAATATTAGTAACTTTGCAAGTTACAAGCGCTCCGCCGCGCGGAGCGGGGCTCGGGAAACGACGGCCCCGCGAAGATAACGAACCCGACGCATGATAGAAAAATTAGCCAAACAGACAGCCGTTTACGGCCTGAGCACCATAGTGGTGAGGTTCCTGAGCTACCTGCTCACGCCCTACTACACGCGCGTGTTCGGGCCCGACACCTACGGAATCGTCACCGACGTCTATGCGCTCATACCCTTCGCGCTGGTGCTGCTGTCGATGGGCATGGAGTCGAGCTATTTCCGCTTCTCGGCCAAGGCCGAGGCTGCGGGCGGCGACGTGGCGGCGGCCAAACGGCGCATATTCGCCACCACGTGGGGCGCCACGCTGACGGCCGCGGCGGTGTTCTTCGCCCTCGTAGTGCTGCTGCGCCACGACGTGGCGCGGCTCATGGGCGCGGCATACGTCGGCCACTCGGAGTACGTTGTTCTGACGGCGGCGATCATACTGTTCGACGTGGCGACCATGATGCCCTTCTCGCGGCTGCGCGAGCAGGGGCGGGCCATGACCTTCGTCATGCTCAAAGCCGCCAACGTGTCGGTGAACGTCGCCCTGGCCTTCGCATTCGGTGCGGCGGGACTCTTCTCGACCCCGCTCGGCGTGGGATGGGTGCTGGTGGCCAACCTCGCCGCGAGCATAGTGACGCTCGCGCTGGTGGTGCGCACCGCCGACCGTACGGCGCCCCGCATCGACCGCGCGCTTCTGATGCGCATATTCGCCTACTCGCTGCCGCTGCTGGTGAGCGGCATAGCGGGCACGGCCAACGAGTTCATCGACCGCCAGCTTATAAAGTACATCCTGCCGCAGTCGATCGCCATGTCGCAGCTCGGATTCTACGGCGCCATAACCAAGATCGCCGTGGTGATGACCCTCTTCACGCAGATGTACCGCCTCGCGGCCGAGCCGTTCTTTCTGGCCAACTTCCGCAAGGAGGAATTCATCGCCTCGAACGCCGCAGCACTGAAATACTTCGTCATGGCCTCGATGGCCATATTCCTCGGCATAGCGCTGTTCCGCGACGCCTTCGCCTTCATCGTGGGCCGCGACTTCCGCGAGGGGATCTTCATCCTGCCCGTGGTGCTGGGGGCCAACGTCCTGAGCGGCGTGTGGCTCAACATGTCGTTCTGGTACAAGCGCGAGGAAAAGACGCGCTACGCGGCCTACATAACCTTCACGGGGCTGTTCTTCTCGATGGTGTTCAACCTGTTGCTGCTGCCGCGTCACGGCTATTACGGCGCCGCGTGGGCGCGCCTCATCGCCGAGGCGGCCATGGTGTGGGTGAGCTGGCGGCTCAACCGACGCTACTGCCCCACGCCCTACGACTTCCGCCGCATGGGTGAATACGTAACGCTGGCGCTGACGCTTTTCGCCGCGAGCGAGGCCTTCGCACGGCTGTGCGAGCCTGCGGCGTGGCTGCTCTACACAGTCGACGCGCTGCTGTTCGCGCTGTTCCTGCTCTTCGCCGTGCGGCGCGAGAGGATCGACGTGCGGGCATTGGTTGCCTCGGCACTGCATAGGAAACGTTAAAATTAAGGATATACCATGAAAGTGAAAATCGTAAACCGCTCGCGCTTCGCGCTGCCCGAATACCAGACGCCGCTCTCGGCGGGACTCGACATTCGCGCCGATCTCGACGCGCCCGTCACGCTCGGCCCCCTGGAGCGGGCCATGATCCCCACGGGGCTGTTCGTCGAGCTGCCCGAGGGGTGCGAGATGCAGATACGCCCGCGCAGCGGTCTGGCGGCCAAGCACGGCATCACGGTGCTCAACTCGCCCGGGACCATCGACGCCGACTATCGCGGCGAGATAAAGATAATACTGGTCAATCTGAGCGGCGAGCCCTTCACCGTGGAGGCGGGCGAGCGCATCGCCCAGATGATCGTGGCGCGTTACGAGCAGATCGAGTGGCAGCCCGTGGAGGAACTGGGCGCGACGGCGCGCGGCGCGGGAGGATTCGGTTCTACGGGCAAGTAAAGCGCGAAGCCATGACCGTATCGACCGTAAAACATCTCCTGTGGATCGCGGCGACGGCGCTTGTCCTCGCGTCGTGCGGCGACGCGCCCCGAGCGGCAAAGGACGAGTGGCGCGAGCTGATCGCCGATCCGTCGTTCCGCCGCGGCATAGCCCTCTCGCCGCTCAGCCCCGTCACAGTCACGGCGGGCGGCGGGTTCGGGAAAACCAATGTCGACACGCTGCGTTTCGTCGATTGCGACGAGGCCCCCGCATGGCAGGCGGCCCAGTGGTGGAGCCGTCACGATCTGGCGGGCACCGCGCGCTGCACGAGCGAAAGCTGTGCGGAGTTCTCGAACGAAGGCAAGCGTATCGCTCTGGGCAACGACGGCACGCTGACGCTGGAGATACGTACGAGCACGGAGTACGACGCCCCGCGCACGGCCGACGGGCAGTGGCCCCATCTGCTGATCCAGCAGGATTTCGCCGACGCCCCGCGCGTGGGCGATCTGGCGGGTCTGCGCTTCGGAATGAGCGTGCGGCTGCTCTACTGCCGCAACCGCATGGGCGACGATTTCGACGAGACGCTGCACACGGCGCAGGCTCCGTTCTACCTCTATCTGCGGAACACCGCCCCCGCGTCGCCCGACTTCGGCGAGGCGCTGTGGGTGGGCGTGCCGACGTTCGACTACCGCTACGAGCGTCTTGCCGACACGGAGACGGTGCATTGGGACAAAGGCACCTCGACATACATCTACACCATCCCGCCGCGCAGCGTGTGGGGCGACATATCGTTCCACGACCGCATGGAGCACTGCGCCGACATCGATCTGCTGCCGCTCGTGGTGCGGGCGTTCGAGGCCATGCGCGAGCGCGGAGGGTTTGCCTCGTCGACGCTCGACGACATGACGATCACGGGAATGAATTTCGGCTGGGAGGTCCCGGGGACTTTCGACGCCGCGCTGGAGGTGAAAGGAATATCGCTCGCAGCGGAGCGCAAGCCAGCCTCACGGCCCGTAAGGGTGAGGATGAGCACCACGATGGGCGACATGGTGCTGGAGCTGGACGACCGCACCCCGCGCCACCGCGACAACTTCGCGGAGTTGGTGCGAGAGGGCTATTTCGACTCGCTGCTGTTCCACCGCGTGATCGAGGGTTTCATGATCCAGGGCGGCGACCCGCGCACGCGCGACATAACGGGCGCCGAGTTCGACGCCGATGGTCCCGAGACGGGCGAGCGGCGCTATTGGGAGGATATCGAGGCCGAGATACGCTACCCCGAACTCTATCACCGCCGCGGGGTGCTGGCGGCGGCGCGCGAGGGCGACGACGTGAATCCCGACCGCCGTTCGTCGCGCACGCAGTTCTACATAGTGTGGGGCCGCACGTTCGACGACAAGGCGCTGGACCGCATGCAGGAGCGCATGGCCAAAGCGACCGACGGACGATATGCCGCGATGCCCGATTCGGTGCGCGAGGCCTACCGCACCGCGGGCGGCACGCCCCATCTGGACGGACAGTACACGGTCTTCGGCCGCGTGGTGGAGGGCCTGGAGACGGTGGAGGCCATACAGCGCACACCCACCGACTCGCTTGACCGCCCCGTGACGGACGTCAGGATATTGCGGGCGAGGGTGGAGAGGTAAAGTACGAATGCGCTGTTCGCCGACGGCGGCAGGAATGCGACAGCAGTCCGCCGCGTGGGGGCGGCGGCGAACTGCCGACATTGCGTTGCAATGTCGAATTGCTGACAAGCATTAAAGTGTAAAATATGAAGTTTTCAGACATCATAGGACAGCAGGCGCTGAAACGCCACCTCGCCGAGAGCGTCGACCGCGGCCGCATAAGCCACGCGCAGCTCTTCACGGGCGCGGCAGGCACGGGCGCGCTGCCGCTGGCCATAGCCTACGCGCAATACATCAACTGCGAGGCGAGGCGCGACGGAGACTCGTGCGGCGAGTGCCCGAGCTGCCGTCAGATCGAGGCTCTGGCACATCCCGACCTGCACTTCGTGTTCCCCGTCAACAAGCAGGGCAAGAAGAGCGGCGAGACCGTCCTCAGCAGCGATTTCATGCCTCTGTGGCGCGAGACGGTGGCGCAGACGGGCGGGTACTTCTCGCCGCGCGAGTGGGCCGACCGCCTCGATCTGGGGCGCACGCTGCGCGGCATCATCTCGGCACGCGAAGCCGACGAGATCATCCGCAGGCTGTCGTTCAAGAGTTTCGAATCGCCGTACAAGATAATGATCGTGTGGCAGCCCGAGGCCATGAACGACGAGGCGGCCAACAAGATACTCAAGATACTGGAGGAACCGTGGGAGAAGACCGTTTTCCTGCTGGTGTCGGAACGCCCCGACCTGCTGCTGCCCACCATAGTGTCGCGCACGCAGGAGGTGGCCGTGCCGCGCCTCGCGCCCGAGGATCTGGCTCCGATAGCGGGCGAGGAAGTCGACGCGACGCAGCGCATGAACATGGCGCGTCTGGCCGCGGGCGACGTGCTGGAGATGCGGCGGCTGGCGGGCGGCGACGACGATGCCTCGCGACACGAGAGCTTCGAGCTCTTCTGCCGTCTGATGCGTCTGTCGTACAACGACCGCCATCTGGAACTCATAGAATGGGCCGACGAGACGGCGCAGCTCTCGCGCGAACAGCAGCGTGCCATGCTGCTGCATGCGGCGCGCCTTTTGCGTGAGAGCTACATGCTGCACGCGGGGCTAGGATCGATAAGCTATCTGTGGGGCGAGGAAGCCGACTTCTGCAACAAGTTCGCGCCCTTCATCGGCAACGACAACATCGAGGCCCTCGTCGGGCAGATCGAGACGGCCCTGCGGCAGGTGATGCAGAACGGCAACGCCCGCATCATCTTCACCCATTTCGCCCTCGCGGTGAGCAAACACATAAAACGCCTCGCCCGATGACGCACCGAATAGTACTTCTCACGGGCAGCAACGCCCCCGACAAGGCCGAGATGCTGCGGCGCGCCGCGGCTCTGGCCGAGCAGCGCATAGGTCCCGCGGAGGCCGTCTCGGAGCCGTGTGCCTCCGAGCCGTGGGGATTCGAGGCGGAGAGCGACTTCCTCAATCAGGCCCTCGTGCTCCGCACCGAGCTTGAGCCCGAGCAGGCGCTCGACCAATTGCAGCGCATAGAGACCGAACTGGGCCGCATACGCCCGAAGGAGAACGAGGAAAAGGCGCGCACGGGGCAGCGCTACGCCTCGCGGGCGATCGATATCGACATCATGTTTTACGACGATCTCGCGATCGACACGCCCCGACTCAAGGTGCCGCACCCGCTGCTGCATCTGCGCGAGTTCGCCCTGCGGCCGCTGTGCATGATAATGGGCGACTACGTGCATCCGACAGCGCGACGCACGCTGCGCGGGATGCTCGACGATCTGCGCCGCGGCGCTACGGCCGACAACGAAAATAAGGATACAGAGATATGATTAACAGCAAGGCGATTTTACGATCGGTCGCGACGGCCGCGATGCTGCTGCCGCTCGCGGGGTGCTTCAAGAGCGTGGTGACCTACACCCGTTTCAACATAGCCGTGTATACCCAGGCGGCGGCCGACGGCGATTTCGTCCGCGCCCGCGACCTCGACACCTACGCCTACTACGTCGACACCACCGAGTGGCGCATAGCCTCCTACGACGATGCCGTCGAAGGGCGCATCACCAACAAACTCACGGGCCAGACGCGCGAGGCGCCCGACGTGTGGGGTTCGTTCAACTCGTCGAGCGAATACCAGTGCTCGCTGGTGCTGACCGAGCCGCTGTCGATGATCGTGGCGGTGGACACGGGACTGAAACGCTACGCCTACCGCAGCTACGAACTGCCCGTCAACCTGCCCGCGGTCGACACCAAGCTCTACATGGCCGCGTGGCGACCCACCCACACCTCGTCGGGATGGGTGGTGGTAAACCGTTTCCATGTCCCCGAGACACCCGACACGCCCGATGAGCCTGACGCTCCCGATGCTCCCGATGAGCCCGACGCTCCCGACACCCCCGACGCCGCGGAGAACGACCGATAAATACCGAAAGCCATGAAACGCAACACACGCAACATACTCTCGCCGCGGGCCTCGCGCCTCGCATCGCTGCTCGCGGCGGTGCTCTTCGCGGGCGCCTTCTTCACCCGCTGCGCCTCGGTGGGTACCCCCACGGGCGGGCCCAAGGATTCGCTGCCGCCCGTAATAGTGAAGGCTACCCCGGCCGACCACACCACCGATTTCAAGGGCGACCGAATACTGATAGAGTTCGACGAATACGTGCAGCTCAAGGATCTGCACAAGGAGCTTTACACTTCGCCCGCCATGAAGCGCAAGCCCGTGGCCACGCTGCGCGGCAAGGCGGTGCAGATACAGATCAAGGACGACTCGCTGCTGCCCAACACCACCTACGCCATAGAGTTCGGATCGGCGGTGTCGGACAACAACGAGGGCAACCCGCTGCACGGCATGCGCTACGTCTTCTCCACGGGCGGCGCGATAGACTCGATGATGATGTCGGGCTACACCGAGGAGAGCGAGACGGCCGATTCGCTCGGACGCACGTTCATATACTTCTTCGAGGCCGATTCGGTGCCCGCGCCCGAGGAGTACGACTCCACTATGTTCAAATACAAGCCCGCCAAGATAGCACGCTCGCGGCAGAACGGAATATTCGTGGCGCAGAACCTGCGGCCCGTGCCCTACCGCGTCTACGCCTTCTACGACTCGAACGACAACGGGACGTACGAACCGTCGGTCGACAAGGTGGGCTTTCTGGACGGCCTCTACAACCCAGCCGAGATGCCCTCGTTCGCCATCTGGTACGACTCGGCGCGACGCTACGTGTCGGCCGATCCGCAGCTCTACTTCCGTCTGTTCACCGACGTGAGCTTCCGCCGCCAGTCATTGCAGGAGGCCAAGCGCACCGACCGTAACAAGGCCGTGCTCTGCTTCGCCGCGCCGCGTCCCGACATAAGCCGAATAACGTTCGAGGGACTCGCCCCCGAGCAGATCGTAACCGAGCCCGCGAGCAGGAACCGCGACACGCTGACGCTGTGGCTCGCCGCCGAGGAACTGCCCGACACGCTGCGCGGCGAGATAACCTACATGCGTCACGACACGCTCAACGTGCTGCGCGAGGTGACCGAGCCGCTGGAACTGTCGTGGCGTCGCGTGGAGACGCGCGAGCAGGAGCGCGAACGCGTCCGCAACGAGAAAGCCAAGGCCCGCGCCGAGGCCGAGGGGCGCGAGTGGCGTTCCACGCTGCCGTCGGCATTCCGCATGGTCGACTTCAAGTCGTCGGCCGAGGTGAACCCCGAGCAGGATCTGCCGCTGGAGTTCGCCATGCCTCTCACACGGTTCGACTCGACGGCCGTAAGGCTGCTGTCGTGGAGCGACAAGGGCGACACGGTGCGCGAACGGGTCGTGTTCATCCCCGACTCGGCGAGCGTGCGCAAATGGCGCCTGCGGTCGCGCTGGACTCCAGAACGCGAGTACCGTCTGGTCATACCCGCCGCGGCCATGACCGACATAGCGGGCGAGCGCAACGACTCGATAGGGGCCGATCTGACCGTAGCCGACATCGAGAAGTACGCCACGCTGAAGATCAACGTTGTTCCCCGCGAGGAGGGTGCGCAATACATCCTGCAAGCGGTGGACGCAGGCGGCCGTCTGCTCCGCGAGGTGCGTCACGCGGGCGCGGGTGTGCACACCATAAACTACATCCCTGCGGGAGACATGCGTCTGCGTATTATTGAGGACATGAACGGCAACGGCGAATGGGACGCGGGCAATCTGGTGGAGCGCCGCCAGAGCGAGCGCGCCGAGTTCTACAAGAACGAACGCGACGAGGAACTGTTCACCGTAAAGACGGGATGGGAGTTCGAGATCGCACTCGACATGGGCAGCATATTCGCTCCCGTGACAATGGAGCAGCTCATCGAACGCCTCGACAAGCGCGAGGCGGCCCGCGCGGCCAAGGAGGCCGAGCGGCGCCTCAAGGAGGGTAACAAGAAGAAGGACGACGGCCACAACCACTCGTCGCAGGGCATGGGAGCGGGCAACCTGCGCGGCATGGCGGGCGGCCTGTTCTGATAGACGTTAAGAGATGAAAAAGAGCATGATGATAAAATCGGTACTGACGGCGGCGATGCTCGTCGCGGCCCTCGCCGCGCACGCGCAGCACACGCTGGGCATATCTGGCGGCGCGGGATCGGCCACGGCGCGGTTCTACCCCGCGCAGGAGACCAAGATGTTGATGGGACGCTGCGACTTCGGCCTGTCGTGGCGCTACTACTCGCTGCCGCGCTACGTTGGCGCTGTGGGCGTCGACCTGGAACTGCTGCAACGCGGCTTCTCGTACGGCTACACCTACACCCCCGTAATCGACGACAAGGGCGAGGAAATGCGCGAATACTCCTACTACACGCGCCGTTTCAATTCGCTCATGCTGCCGCTGGTGTGGCAGCCCCACGTCTATCTGGCGCGCAACCGCGTGAGGGTCTACCTCGAAGCGGCCATCACGTTCTCCTACAACTTCGGCGGCGACTACGAGTACGATGACACGGGCGAGAAGGGCCGCTACGACATGCGCACCGAACGCGACAACCGCTGGGGCTACGGCCTGGCGGGCGGCGGAGGCTTCGCGCTTCTGTTCGGGCGCATGGAATTAGGCGTGCGTGCGCGCTACTACTTCGGCTATGCCGACATACTGCGCAACCGCAACCGCTATGCCGACAACGCCACCGACGGACCCGAGAACCCGTTCGCCGCGACGCCGATCAAGTCGCCCATAGACAATCTGGCCGTCAGCGTCACGCTGGCCTACCGATTCAACAAGGCGGGCTTCGACACGTGGTTCTACAAGCCGCCCAAGCGCGACAAGCGGCGCAAGGAGTTCAACTTCTCGGAAGGGACGAGCGGCGGATCGTCGGCATCGCAACGGCGATAGAGAGTTTGCGCCGCACTCTTGTCGGAAAGCGAGTCGCAGACTGCGGAGTGAGCGACAGCGAGCCTCCGCGGGGCGAGGCTGCGGCTCGCGCGGCTCCAAGGAGCCGCAATTATGTTGTAAGCCCGAAACGGATTATTACGAAAAATTATAAACGAGTATACAAATGGAACCTACACAAACCACACGACAGCAGAAGATCGCGCGACAGATCCAGCGCGACATAGCCGAGATATTGCAGAAAGAGGGCCCCGCGCTCGTATGCGGCGCTATGGTGACCGTCACCACGGTGCGCATATCGCCCGACTTCGCATATGCCAAGGTCTATTTCAGCATCTTCCCCTTCGACCGCAATGCCGAGGTGATGGCCTCGCTCGAACAGAACAACAAGTTCATACGCCACGAGCTGGGCCGGCGCATCCGCAACCAGCTCAAGATCGTGCCCGAACTGCAATTCTTCCTCGACGACTCGCTGGAGTACATCCGAAACATCGACTCGCTGCTGACGAAATAAGCCCCGCCCGATGATTCTCCTCCGTTACCTGATAGCCGCCCGCTACATCCGTTCGCGCAAGTCGCATTCGGTCATAAACATCATCTCGGGCGTGAGCGTCATGGCCATGGCCACCCCCGTGGCGGCCATGATCGTCCTGCTGTCGGTATTCAACGGGCTGGAGGGCATGGTGCGGCAGCTTTACAGCGCCGTCGACCCCGACATTACCGTCGCGCCGAGCGAGGGCACCACCTTCGCCGCAGGCGATGTCGACGCCGAGGCGCTGCGGGCCGTCGATGGGGTGGAGTCCCTATCGTTCGTGCTCGAACAGGGCGCCATGGCCGAGGCGGACGGACGGCGGACCATAGTGCGGGTGAAAGGCGTCGACGAGGACTACACCGCCACGGTGCCCGTGGCCGACCGCATCGTGGCGGGAACGTTCACCGTGGCGATGGAGGACGCCGACTGCATGGTGGCGGGACAGAGCGTCGTCCGCGACCTGCAACTGTCGCGCCAATCGACGGGCGACCCGATACGGCTCTACGCCCTCAACCGCGCGCGCATATCGTCGCTGCTCCCCGTGGGCGGATACAAGCGCCGCGAAATGCCCCTCGCGGGCATCTACTCGGTCGACGAGGATACGGGCGACCGCATATTCACCTCGCTGCGGGCCGCGCAGAGCCTTTTCAACTATCCCGACCGCGCCTCGGGCATCGAGGTGCGCGTAGCCTCGTGGGCCGACGCCGATGCCGTGGCGCGCCGCATAAGCGATGTGGTCGGCGACGGGATGAGGGTGCTCACGCGCGAGCAGGGCAACTCCATCTACCGCCTCATGGCTCTGGAGAAGAGGATGGTGTTCCTCGTCGCCGCGCTGGTGATGGCCATAGCGTCGCTGGCGATAGTGGGCACGCTGACCATGGCGATAATGGACAAGCGCGACGACATGGAGACCCTGCGCACGATGGGCGCGCAAAGTCGACTGATAAGGGGCATATTCACCGCCGAGGGCGACCTGCTCGCGCTGGCGAGCCTTGTGGCGGGACTCGCGGTCGGCACGGCCGTCGCGGCCGTGCAGCAGCACTGGGGACCCGTACGGCTCGACACCGCCACGCTGATGGTCGACGCCTATCCCGTCGAGCTGCGGCTGACGGACGTGCTGCTCACGGCGGCCGCATATTGGGCGACGGCATGGACTATAACGCGCCTTACCGTCGGCGCGATGATGAAAAAGAGATAGTATTCGCACCGCTGTTCGCCGACGGCGGCAGGAGTGCGCAGCAGTCCGCCGCGTGGGGCGGCGGCGAACTGCCGACATTGCGACGCAATGTCGAAACATACCGAACATAACGAAGTAATTATGAAAAAGTCCGTCATACTCACAATCCTCGTCGCGGCAATGGCAGTCGTCGGCTGCCGCCGTCACAAGGTCATACCCGACAAGGAGCTGGGCGAGATATTCCACGACGCCCTGCTGACCAACTCCTACATCGATTTCCGCAATGTGGTCATCGACTCGCTCAACATCTACGAGCCGATCTTCGAGCGGCACGGCTACACCACCGACGACGTGCGCTACACCATAGCCAACTTCTCGCGCCGCAAGAGCGCGCGCCTGAGCGACGTGGCCGAATACATGATACTCCTGCTCGACCGCGAGGCGCGCGAGCTGAACCGTCAGGTGACCATACTCGACACCATCGACAACGCGGCGCGCCGATTCGCCGCGCGCACACTGCTCGCCGACACCATGATACGGGCCACGGCGGCGGCCGATTCCTCGAAGCTGCGGTTCGCCATAGAGCGCATCCCCGCGGGCGACTACCGCATCACGGCGCACTACTCGCTCGATTCGCTCGACCGAACGCCCGGGCGGCGTCTGCGCGTGGAGTGGATCCTGCCCGACTCGTCGCGCCGCACGGCCACGAGCGGCACATTGCAGCGCGGCAGCGGCAAAACATTCTCGCAGACGCTCACCGTGGGCGAGAACGACAATTACATGGGCATGGAGATCGATTTCACGCGCTCCGCGCCGACCGACGCACGTCGGCAGCCCCTGCGCATGACCATAGAGGAACTGAAGGTGGTATACACCCCCACCGCCGAAAAGAGCGTCGACATGCTCTTCGAGCGGCAGGCGGGGCTGCGCATATTCTCCGACACCATGATAAACATGATAGAGACGCGGGCACGGGAGACCGCCCGACAGTAGCCGTGCGCCGCATAGCAGCCCATTACCTCATCGATCGGGGCACGGTCAGGCCGCGTCCCGTCGTCGAGGCCGACGACGAGGGGCGCATCGTGTCGGTCGGCGAGTGGGACCGTCTCGACGGCGACGCCGCCACCGAATTTTACGCGGGCGCGCTCTGCGCGGGATTCGTCAACGCCCACTGCCACTCCGAGCTGTCGTACCTGCACGGCGCCATCCCGCGCGGCAGCGGCTTCGCGGGATTCGCCCGAGCCATAGGGCAGGTGCGCGGAGGATTCACCGCCGACGAGCGACGCCGCGCATTGCAGGCCGCCGACGCCCGCATGTGGCACGAGGGGGTGCAGGCCGTGGGCGATGTAGTGAACGACGATTCGTCGTTCGGGGTAAAGAGCCGCAGCCGCATCGCCTACCGCAATTTCGCCGAGGTATTCGGGCTCAACGCCGACACCTCGGCCGCACGCGGGCTGCTCCGCCACCCCGCCACCTCGCTCACGCCCCACTCGACGTATTCGTTGCAGGACGGCGTGTTCCGCGAGATAGCCGCCGAGGGTTCGGCGCCGCTGTCGGTGCACTTCATGGAGTCGCCCGACGAGGCTGCGCTCTATCGCGGCGAAGGGTCGCTCGCCGAGTGGTACGGCCGCATGGGATGGAAATGCGATTTTCTCGGGTACGGATCGCCCGCAGCGCGGATCGCGGCATCGGTGCCGCCCGAACGCAGGGTAATTCCGGTGCACGGATGCTGTGCCTCGGAGGAGGACATGCAGATCCTCGGCGACCACTTCACAGTTCCCGTAGCATGGGTGCTCTGTCCGCGTTCGAACCTCTACATATCGGGCCTGCGGCCGCCCGTCGAGCTGCTCAGGCGCCGCGGCGAAAGGGTCTGCATAGGCTCCGACTCCCTGGCATCGAACGACAGTCTGTCGATGCTGGAAGAGCTGAAGGCGCTGCCCGAAGTGCCGCTGCCCGAGGCCCTGACGTGGGCCACACTGAACGGCGCGCGGGCGCTGGGAATGGAGGCCGAGGCGGGATCGGTCGAGGTCGGAAAGAGGTGCGGGCTGGTGCTGATAGAAAACATCGCCTCGCGCGGCGGCGAACCGCGCCTTACCGCCGAGAGCCGTTCGCGACGGCTGCTATGACCCGACCGCACCGCGGGGCGAACCGCACATCGCGGCCGCGAACCGCAAACAGCGTTTTGCGGATAAGAATATAAATTATTAACTTTGCGCGACAAAGCGAAATAAAAAAATTTGGAGCGCAGCGACCTAAGTCCCCTCCAAGGAGGGGATTGCGGAACAAAGTTCCGCTTCTGCTGTGGCGGCTCGGCAATCTGCGCAAGCGCGATTGCTCTCGCCTGCCGAACGCAGTTTAGGGGAGGGTCAAATCTGAAAACGCGGCCGCAG
>ERZ827168.1681-NODE-1681-length-29364-cov-3.640656_pt1 | contig 29364 bp, 17 predicted proteins | sample MGYA00519868_ERZ827168 | MGnify/ENA primary metagenome ERZ827168 (study PRJEB31778, sample SAMEA3449271) | human gut metagenome | biome: human gut; feature: human-associated habitat; material: faeces | place: United Kingdom | collected 2010/2012 ...
ACAGCCGGGAAGCTGTCTCCAGCTCATCCAGCGGCGGGAACGTGGGCGCGATACGGATGTTGCTGTCCTGCGGGTCCACGCCGTAAGGATAAGCGGCCCCGGCATCCGTCAGCACAACGCCTGCTTCCCTGCACAGCTGGACCGTACGTTTGGCACATCCGCCGAGCGTATACAGGCTGAGGAAATAACCTCCGTTGGGCTTTGTCCAGCGGGCAATACTTCCACAGCCGGAGAGGCCCTCGTCCAATATCGCGAGCACGGCCCTGAACTTCGGTTCCAGAAGCGCACGGTGCTTTTCCATATGGGCGGCCAAACCATCCATATCCTTCAGGAAACGTATATGACGAACTTGGTTCAGCTTATCAAAGCTGATGATCATCGGGAACATGTTTTTAAGGATATAGTCGATGTTGCGGCGGCTGGCGGCCATTGCAGCTACGCCTGCGCCCGGGAATGTCACCTTGCTCAGTGAACAGAACATCAAGGCACGGTCCTCATGGCCGACCTTGCGGCATTCTTCCAGCATGTTCAAGATCACGTCATGGGTATCGGTCAAATGATGCACGCAGTATGCATTGTCCCACATGATCTTGAAATCAGGCGCGGCGGTTTCCATCGCGGCCAGCCGGCGCACGGTTTCATCACTGTAACTGTATCCGTCCGGATTGGAATACAGCGGCACGCACCAGATTCCCTTTACCGCCTCATCCTTCACAAGCGCTTCCACACAGTCCATATCCGGCCCTGTGGGAAGCATGGGAACGGTGATAAGCTCAAATCCGAAATATTCCGTCACACGGAAGTGACGGTCGTAGCCCGGCGCAGGGCACAAAAATTTAGGCCTGCCGCACGCATTCCACGCGGCAGGGCTATCGGCAAAGCCCAGGCGCCATCCCAGGTCGATCAGGTAATACATCATATTCAGGCTGGAGTTTCCGCCCACGATCACCTCATCCGGCTGTGCGCCCAGAATATCGGCAAAAAAGCGGCGTGCCTCCGGCATGCCTTCCAGGTTGCCGTAATTGCGCGAATCGATCCCCGTCTCACCTTTGTAATCCGTGATGGTAAGCAGGTCCATCGAAAGATCCAACTGGTCCGGCGCGGGTTTCCCGCGTGACATATCAAGCTTCAAACCTTTCGCCGCATACTCCTCATAAATCTTGCGCAGGCTGTCCAGTTCCTGCGCGCACTGCCGGCTGTCCATAGCAAAATAATCTGCCATGTTTCTTTTCCCCTCTCTCGTCCATTTCCCTCATGCGATACTTTCCCGGAGCGTCCCCAAAGCCGGAACGCTTCAACTGTGCGGCACGTCAAAAAAGCAGGCCGGCACAAGATATTATTATAATATAAACGGCGCGATTGTACAAGTTGAAACGCAATTTTCCCTCCATTTTACGCAAAAAAGTTACAGCGCGCAACGCGCGCTGTAACTTTTCGGGGTGTTTTCTTTTAAAATCAGATGCGCTCCACGCCGAGTGTGACCGATTCTCCGTTGACGTCCCACTCCTTGGTGTAGCCTGCGAGGCTTCCTGTGCACACCGCATCCGCCAGAATATCGCCGCCTACCTGCGCGCTGTTTGCTGCGAGCAGCGCCTCGATCTTTCGGTTGCCGGAGGCATAGGCCCGGATATGGTCTTCCACATGAAAGCCCGCTTCCTTGCGCATGGTTTGGAATTTGCTCACAAGCTCACGCACAAAGCCCTCTTCGATGAGCGCTTCCGTCAGCTCCGTATCAATGGCCACCGTCACGCCGCCGTCCTCAACGGTGAAGTACCGGTCAGACTGCGTCATCTCGATGAGCAGGTCCTCCGGCGCCAGTTCAACGGCTCCCCCCTGCAGTTCCAGACGGAGCACACCGTTTGCATCCAGTTCTTTTTTTGCTGCACTGCCGTCAAGCTCCATCAGCGCGGTGCGGATCTCGCCCAGGCGCTTGCCGTATTTGGGGCCCAGCGTCTTGAGCTGGGGCTTGAAGCTGTACGAGGTAAACGCGGAAACGTCCTGCGTGAAGGTCACGGCCTTGATGTTCAGCTCATCCTCGATGATTTCTTTGTAGAAATCCCCGAGCTCCTCCTCCGCTTTCACAAACATCTGCGCCAGAGGCTGGCGGTTCTTACGGTTTGAACCGTTGCGCGCCGCCCGGCCCAGCACCACGATTTTGAGCACAAGGTCCATATCCCGCTCCAGCTGCGCGTCGATGCGGCGCTCGTCCGCTTCGGGGAAACCGCACAAGTGAACGCTCTCCGGCGCGCCCTTATCCAGGCTGCGCACCAGATTTTGGTAGATGCTCTCCGCCATGAAAGGGATCATGGGCGCGGCAGCCTTGCTTGTGGTCACAAGAGCGGTGTACAGCGTCATATAGGCGTTGATCTTATCCTGCGGCATGTCTTTGCCCCAGAACCGTTCGCGGCTGCGGCGCACGTACCAGTTGCTCAGATCATCCACAAACTCCTGCAAGCTGCGCGCCGCCTCGGGAATGGCGTAAGCTGCCAGATTTTCATCCACGGATTTTACCATAGAGTTCATTTTGGACAAGATCCATTTGTCCATCACAGACAATTTGTCGTATTCCAGCGCATATTTCGTAGCGTCGAATGCATCGATGTTGGCATACAGCACATAGAATGCATAGGTGTTCCACAGCGTACCCATCAGCTTGCGCTGGCCTTCCTGCACGCCTTTGTCTGAAAAGCGTTTGGGCAGCCAAGGCGCCCCGTTCGTATAAAAATACCAGCGAATGGCGTCCGCGCCGTACTTCGCCAGCGCCTCGAACGGATCGACCGCGTTGCCCTTGGACTTAGACATCTTCTGGCCGTTTTCGTCCTGTACCAGCCCCGTGACAACGACATTCTTATAGGGCGCCTTGTTGAAAATCAGCGTGGAGATAGCCAGCAGCGAATAGAACCAGCCTCGGGTCTGATCCACGGATTCAGAAATAAAATCCGCCGGAAACTGCTGCTCGAACAACTCCTTGTTTTCAAAGGGATAATGGTGCTGTGCAAAAGGCATGGCGCCCGAATCGAACCAGCAGTCGATGACCTCGGGAACACGTTTCATCTGCTTGCCGCAGTGCGGGCACTTGTTCGGGCCAGCCGATGCGTCTGCAGGACGAAAACACATAACAATCCTCCTTTGTAGCTTCCCGAAGATTCGGCTTCATACCAAAAAACTTCGGGCATCCTTTTTTCAAAACGCCATCCCCGCCGGACTGACGCTTCGATTACCTTCCGCTTTGTCCGAACGTAGCCATCGGCTGCTCTGGACCTTCCCAATCCGTTAATTGAGCAATCGATATCTAAGCTCTGTTATCAAAGCATCTTTAGTTTATAGGTCGAGAGGGGAAATGCATCATCACAATGGGATGTCTTTATATTTTCACCATCATCCTTCGGGGTTGAATTTCCTCGTCTTATCAGGGAAAATATATAGGACATAATCCACTATATGGAGCGTTCCTATGATAAAATCTAAGAACAGAAAAAATGGTAGCTTTTGAAGCTAAATCTATGGGATTGCCAAGCCCCAAAGCGGCGAAATCACGTCTTGCACTATACTTTTCACTAACGTTTTGGCGCTACCCGAAGGAGCTTTATGCCCAAGTTCAACAAAATGTACTTCCCCGTCGACGCTATCGCGAAACACGAGGATTTCGACGTTTGGTATAGCGACGGAGAACGAGCTTTGCGCTTCGAGGGCCCTTGGGAGAAAGAGTCCGACCGCATCGCGATGATCGGACGCATGGGCGGCCAGATCGGGCAAATCAGGCCCGACAACAAGGCGCTCAACTACTATCTCCGCCACGATCGCTTCGAATACGAGTTCCAAACCCGCGTCATCAAGGAGCACTACTATGTCGAGGGCATGCTGTGGGACATCCATGGTAGCGTGAGCAAACCGCCAGTCGACTTCTTCCAAATCAAGAAGAAGAAGAACGAGGTTCACGTTCGCAAGACGCTGTTCAAGGACCACGGCGAGTGCTTCGAGGTAACCGCTCGCGACACGGCGACGCTGCGCATTGCCGTCGAGGCCACGGTGGCCATGTGCATCAAAGAGGAGTACAAGGGCTTAAGCGACCCCGACGAAGACGAGCGCGGCGGAAAGAAACGCGGCACCTTCGGCAAGTTCTTCGACTTCATCCAGCCCAAGGGCGTCCCCTACGAGAAGCTCTACGACGAAGAGGGCAATCCCCTCGGCTAGTACGCCCCCAGTTTTCAGCTGGGCAATCACCTGGCGACAATACGATATCGAAATAGATGACGGCGGCCCCGGAGCTTGAAGTTCCGGGGCCGCCTCTTTGGAGGAGAACGGCAGTACCCAGATAGCGCCTACCGCTCAAGAGCGCCAACGTAGCTCGCTGCGCCTTTAACAACAAAAGAACCCCCGCCGAAGCGGGGGTTCTCGATGCAACCGAATGGGTTACTTTCCAAGCTTGCGCTACTTCTCGAAGTAAGCCTTGCGATACGGGGTAGCGAAGATGAAGAAGTAGACGAACGGAAGCAGAACGCCGACAGCCATGAGAGGCAGAGCGATCGGGTTCTTCGACCAATCCTGAACGGCCAGCGGGCACACGATGCAGGTGATGAACAGGAACGCAATCACGATAAGCATGATGATGAAGTTCGTCATGCCGGTGTCGGAAGCATCGGTCCTGCCGTCGCCAGCGAGCTCGTCCATGGACTTGCCGCCGGTTTCCTTGACGAACAGGAGGCAGCAGATGAAGCCGAGAACGAACGGAACGATGAGGACGAGAACAACCGACGACCAGTTCGTAGCGCCTTCAGCGGTCTGGAACATAGCCATACCAGCGATGCCGCCGAGGACGATCGAGGAGGCGGAGCCGCCGAAGCGGGCGAACGCCTGGCACCACGAAACGCCGGTGTTGCGGATTGCGGTCGGGTAAGACTCAGGCATCAGCGGCTGAACAGCGGTGATGGCGTAGTTCAGAGCGAAGCCGAAGAGGAGCATGAGGGCGATCGACAGACCGAAGTTGTTCGGGACGACGAACACGGAGCAGATGACGATCGCGACGATGCAGAAGATCCAAGAGAACGCCAGGTTGCGCTTGCGGCCGATGCGGTCAGCGACGAAGCCAACGCAGCAGTTGGAGGCGATAGCGGCAACGTTGTTCCAGGTCTGAAGAGCAACAGCCTCAGACGGGGTGTAGCCAATGCCCTTGAACCAGGTGGGCAGCCATGCGTTCATGCCGTACACGCAGAACTGACCAACGAAGTAACCAGTCCAGATAGCAGCGGTCGGAACGATGAACTTCTTGGAGAACAGGATGTTCGGGGAGGTCTTGGCAGGCTTCGGCGGAACGACGAGCAGCTTCGGGTCGAAGTGGGTCTCTTCCTGGCCAGCAGAGCGCTGGAGATGGTTGAGCGCCTTGCAAGCTTCTTCCATGCGGCCGGCGTTGGCGAACCAGTGCGGAGTCTCATGCATGAAGAAGTGAAGCACGATTCCGTAGATGATGGGCAGAGCGCCGATCAGGTAGCAGAGGCGCCAGTTGGCGTACATGGTGGCGGAGGAACCGTCAGCGTTGAGGTAGGTGACCTCATTGGTGAAGCCGCCGATAATCGGGGTTGCGGTGTTGCAGATCGGGTTGCCGACAACGCCAGCGAGAACCCAGCCAGCAACCATGCCCGCCATGCCGATCGTCACGAAGACGCCGCGCTGCTTGGACGGAATCGTCTCGGAGAACACGGTGGTGACGATGGGGATGCAGGAGCCGACGCCGAAGCCGGCGATCAGGCGGAACGCCGCGAAGAACACAAGGTCGTTCGCGAAAGCCTGGGGCAGGGTGAACAGACCATAGAAGATAACGGCGATGGTCAGCATCTTCTTACGGCCGATCTTGTCGGACAGAATGCCGCCGACTGCGCCGCCGAGAACCATGCCGAGCAGGCCCCACGTGGTGAGCGAGCCCATGAGAGCACCCGGGTTCGGGTTGTCGGGCCAGAACGTATGTGCAACGAACAGGTTGGTGGTGTTAACGACCATGAAGTCATAACCATCGAAAATCATAGCGAAGATCATGAGGAAGAACATAAGCCACGTGTGGCCGTTAACTCCCAAATGGTCTACAACCTCTGAAACGGTGAATTCCTTACCGTTCATAAGTCCCTCCTTTAAGTAAGAAGCTTGAGTATCCCGACTCAAGCGGTGCGGCTTTGCCTATATCCCTTAGGCGGACCGCCATGCAATTACTCCCCATTTGCACTAACGGCAAGAACATGGTGCGAAGGACGTGCCCCAGAATTCAGATTCCGCAACTACGGGTAGTGACTCTTCAATACCGGCCATTGCAGAAACTTCGGCGCCCTCTCGCATCCACTGCGAGAAACCGTGTGTGCGCATCCCCCTTTCAGACTTCTCTTTCAAATTGCCAATCTATCCCCTGCGGCCAGCGGTATAAAAACGCCAGCGAACAGACAAGCGGTACTTTACGTAAGGCAAACGGTATGAGCGTCAAACCATGAGGTTATTTTTACTCATATCGTATCGACCTCTCGGGTTGATATTTCGACATCCACACGTAAATCTATCCACTTTTGCCCTCATCAAATCGCACTCGTTCGCTTCTTCTTGAAAATGAGCACTGTGTTGTTTTTGTTCCATTCTGCGGACGAAATTGAGCAAGATTGTGCGCATTCGATAGCATTACCCACCTTCAGTAGGGTAATATGGCTGCGTACGCAGTATCGAACGCTTAGGTTGAGAATTACCGCACAAAAGAAGATAATCACGAAGCTCGCAAACGCATCATTTAGGGGAACAACATATGGCTTCGACTTTTCCGCATGTCACTATTACGGTCGCAGGCAAGGAAAACGGCGCTGACGCCTCGGGTGAACTTAATACGCTTTCACTCGGATACGGCTTCCATCAGGCATGGATTTACTCTGCCATGTTCAGTGCTGGCGTTTTTTTCGGGACCGACACGCCCTTCACCATGCTCTTCGACGGGGCATATTCCTGCTCACTCATTGTGCTCGTAATCTCGATGATCTTCTTCGGCATCGCCCTTCTCGCTCTTGGCGTCACCAATCAGATGTTCTTGCGCTTCTACGTGTCGAAGCGGGCTCTCGGGCTTTCCGCTCTGCTCACCTGTTTGGGCACCTACGCCTCGTTCCTCGTTCCTGTCGGCGGGCCCCTCGGCACCCTCGCCCTGCTCTTCGCGGGATTGGCAACGGGCATCGGATCGAGTCTTATGGTCGTGCTGTGGGGCACGGCGTTTGCACGCTATGAGTTCAGCACCATCATCCTGAACACGGCCGTCTCAGTCGCTATCGGCATCGGCCTCTACATGGTTCTCACTCACTTGGTGCCGCCCTTCTGCTCTGGCATCATCACCGGCATCTTCCCCATAGCCGAGGTCTTCATCCTCTGGCGCCTAACGCCGATTCCCTACTATCGTCGTCGCGAGATTCCGATTTTCCATCCGTTGACGGTCAAGCCCGCGCAGTTCCTTGTCCGCATGCTTATCCCGACAGCGATCTTCGGTTTCGCTCTCGGCGTATTGCGCACCGTTGCGAGCAACATCGTGCTCCCTGCCGCCGACTTAACGATGCTCCTTGTCATGGGCGCCGCAGCCTGTTTGGGCATGTTCATCACCATCGCAACGATTTTCATTTCGAAGAACGAGGGGCATTGGGACCTCATCTTCCGGACGCTTTTACCATTCATCGCGCTCGCAGCGATTTCCCTGCCGTTCCTCAATTCACCGAGCTCGCTTCTCGCGTGCCTCGCGCTCATCGCGGGATATATGTGCTTTGAAGCGCTCATGTGGATATTCTTCGCCGACCTGGCGCAGGAGTTCCGCCTTTCGCCCATTTTCGTGTTCGGCACGGGACGAGGCACGCTTGCGCTTGCCTCTCTTTTCGGAACACTCTTCGCCATGACACCGATCGACGACGCCAGCTCCATGATCACGGGAGCCGATTACGGCTCCGGGGCTCTACTCGTTCTGTTTGCGCTCATCCTCGGATACGTGCTGTCCCCTCGCCAGCGCGAAGTGAAGGCGATTGTCGCCGCCCCAACTGAAGGAGTAAACGTTGATCAGGGCACGGAAGCCCTGAAAAAGCACATTGCCACGCTGGACGAGAAGGACGCCGCCGCAGAGAAGGCGCCCGCTCCCGAAACCGAAGAACCTCAGGAGACACCGCAGGATGCCGAGGAAGGACGCCGCGCGAAGGGCCGCTTCCATTCCCAGTGCGAGGCGATTGCCGACCGTTACCTTCTCTCGCGCCGCGAAACCGAGGTTATGTTCCTTCTTGCGAAGGGCCATAACGCGGCGTTCATCCAAGACCAGCTCTGCATCTCCAAGAGCACTGCGAAGACGCACATCAACCATATCTATCGCAAGCTCGATATCCATACGCAGCAGGAGCTTCTCAGCATGGTCGAGGCCGCCAGGCGCGAAGCCTACGACTCCGAGAACAACCCTTCGCGTCGATAGCGCGTAAGTTGGCGCTCGGAAGATGACGGCAGAGGAGCCCGCTAAAACCTATCGCTTCGGAATCGACGCAGGGTCGAAGACCGTGAAAGTCGTGATCGTCGACGAAGATGGCACCGTGGTGAACTCGATTTACCGCCGCCATCTTTCGAACATCCGCGAGACGCTTGTCGATATTCTGCATAACTTGGTCTGGCGTTATGGCGACCTTCCCGGCAAGGCGACCGTCACCGGATCGGCGGGCATCGCGCTCGCCGAGATGCTTAAGCTCCCGTTTGTGCAGGAAGTTCTGGCAACCGAGCGCGCCGTGCGGGAGCTCTACCCCGACGCCGACGCCGTCATCGAGCTTGGTGGCGAGGACGCGAAGGTGATGTATCTCTCGGGCAACCCCGAACAGCGGATGAACGCAACCTGTGCCGGAGGAACGGGCGGGTTCATCGACACGATTGCCTTCATGCTTGGCGTGCGCTCGAGCGATATGAGCCGGCTTGCGGGCGGTGCGTCGCGCATCTACCCGATTGCGTCGCGATGCGCCGTGTTCGCGCAAACCGACGTGCGCCCCCTCCTGAATGCTGGAGCGAAGAAGAGCGACATTGCGGCAAGCGTCCTTGAGGCCGTCGTGCGCCAAACGATTACCGGGCTCGCATGCGGACGGCCCATCGAGGGGAAGGTCATTTTCCTTGGCGGACCGCTCCAATTCATTCCCGACCTGGTCAGGCGTTTCCAGATTGGCCTTGGGTTGAAACGCGGCGAGGGCATTAGGCCGCGCTGGGCCCACACCTTCACCGCCCACGGCGCCGCACTGTATGCAGGGGAGCTGCCAGAGAGCAAGCCTACATCGCTCGGACAGCTCGAGGAGCGCATACGACAAGCGGATGCGCCGGAGGATGACTTGACGCGGCTTGAGCCACTGTTCGCAACCAACAAAGAGCGCGAGGCGTTCAAGGAGCGCCATGCACGGGTCGATTTCCCTCGGAAGAGGCTCTTCGATTGCAAGGGTCCGCTTTACTTAGGGATAGACGCGGGATCGACCACGGTGAAGATGGCCGTTATCGATGATGCGGGCAACCTTGTTTATTCCTGCTATACGCCGGTGCAGGGCGACGCACTCGCCACCGCGACCGACGAGCTGCTCGATTTCGAAAGGTCGCTCCCCCACGTCTACGGCACGGACAAAACGACCGCTTGGGTCGCACACGCAACGGCGACGGGATACGGCGAGGACCTGCTGTGCGCGGCGCTCGGCATCGATTCGGGCATCGTGGAGACAACGGCGCACGCCCGCGCGACAATGGAGCTTGTGCCCGACGCGACGTTCGTGCTCGACATCGGCGGACAGGACATGAAGGCACTCTGGATCAAGAATGGCATGGTGGCGAACGCCATCCTCAACGAAGCGTGTTCGAGCGGCTGCGGATCGTTCATCGAGGGAACCGCACATTCGCTGCACTTGAGCCACTATGCGTTCAACGATGCCGCACTTACCTCGGAGCATCCTGTTGACCTGGGGACGAAATGCACGGTGTTCATGTCATCCCGCGTCAAGCATGCCCAGAAGATCGGGGCGAGCGTCAACGATTTGGCGGCAGGTATCGCATACTCGGTGGTGAAGAACGCCCTGTTCCGCATCATCGGCGCCGAGAGGATAGACTCGCTGGGGCCTAAGATAGTCGTGCAGGGCGGGGCATTCAAGTCCGATGCCGTGCTGCGCGCGTTCGAGAAGGTTTGCGGTGTGGAGGCAATCCGCCCCGAGACCGCCCATCTTATGGGAGCGATCGGCGCGGCGCTGATCGCGCGCGAGCGAGCCCATGATGCGATGGGGAAAGCCGACGGCAACTTGTATGCAGCGCCGCGAAGCACGATGATTTCCGCGCGCGAGCTTGAGTCGCTGTCCGTCGAGCGCTTCTCCTCTCGATGCCCGGGGTGCTCGAACGCATGTCTTCTCGCCATTGCCGATTTTGGGAATGGTAGGCGTTTTATCAGCGGAAACAAATGCAGTAACGCGAATGACTTCGAGTTTTCGCGCAACGGGGATCCAAAAGCCCGAGCCGAGGGAACAAACACGGTCGAAGGGCATGGGCAGCACTCCCGCCCCCGCCAGGCCCCGAACGCGATCGCCGTCGAGCAGCGTCTGCTGCAGTCGGTTGGGAGCGTAGCGCAAGGCGGCGCCCGCGGGACGCGCTCGATCGGCATCATGAACTGCTTCGAAACCTACGAATACACGCCGTTTTGGCGGGCGCTGTTTGCAGAGCTTGGTTTCAGCGTCATCATGCCCGACGACGCTCGCGGAGCCTCGTTCGAGCAAGCGGCGCTCGCAACCGTCCCCGCCGAAGGTGCGTGCTTTCCCGCAAAGATTGCGCATATGAGATCGTTTGACCTGATGAACGCAGGTGCGGACATCATTTTCATGCCTCATTTCAACCGTATCGGGCGCTGTGCGGTGTCGTGCGAATATGCAGATGCGCTCGCAGATGCCGTGCCCGCGTTTGAGCAAGGGGAAGTGCGGCTTTCGCGACCCCACCTTTCATCATTCAAGGTGGCGCGCATTGCCAAGGATGTGGACGACCTCTCGACGCTCTTTTCCGAGGTGGGAAGCTTCTGCCCTGACGGCGCGCCGCTTTCCCGCGAAGAATTCGACCGCGCCCTTGAAAAGGCGCTCGCGTCGCAAAGGGAATTCTTCGATGCGATCGCACGAGCGAATGGGAAGGTGATCGACTGGCTTGCCGAGGACGCACAGCGGCACGCTATCGTGGTTGCCGGGCGCCCCTATCACACCGACCCTCGCCTTATGAGGGGAACCGACATGATGCTTACGAAGTTGGGGTTCGCCATCTTGTGCCCCACAAGCTTAGACACGTGGGCGACGCGTCAACCGCACGACCCGAATTGCCCGCCATGGAAACCGGGCAAGCACCTTGCACGCCTCGCTCGCTTCGCTGCCGAGAATCCGCAGGTCGACCTCGTGTGTCTGCAATCGTTCGGCTGCGGCTACGACGCGCTGAGCCTCGAAGACGCGCGCGACATCCTCGAAGCGGCAGGCAAACCCTTCACCGCGCTGAAAATCGACGACCTTTCGGACAAGGCGCACCTCAATATCCGACTTCGTACACTGGCCGAGGGAATCGAGTCGATGAGCCGCCGCGGAGGAAACGCGCAAAGATCGCTCACTGAGAGCCCGAAAAAGCGCGAATGCACAATTGACCGCCCAGCCACCAGCGCCCTGGCCGCAACATCGCATGTCGGAAAGGAGCGTGCCGCAGTCGAAGGCTTCGCCGGAAACGTAGAGGCCCCCGAAGCTTCGGGCCGTGAGATCGAGCGTATTCCGAACATCATGAGCGAGGGTATATCCGCCGTCGATGCACAGGTGGCGCAACGCCAAGTACCAGGCGACGTCTGCTTTACCGCAGCGGCTCTCATCGCACGCACTCTGCGAATAGTTGAGGAGAATCCCCAGTTCAAAGCATTGCGAATCCCGCTGGTCTGTAACCGCTGCCTGCTTGACGGGCTCGCCCATACCGTTTGGCGGCTCAACGGAAGCTGCCCAGAAATCATAGAGGAAGAACGCTGGCCGCAACCCATCGAAAAACCCGCCACACCCAGGGAGAAAGACGCCAGGCGAGTTCTCGTCGGCCTTGTCGGCAATCCGCTTCTCTGCTTCGACGCCTTCATGAACGATTCCATCTTAAAGCTGTTGAGACGCCTGGGGTGCGACGTTGCGATGCCCGACCCCGACAAGCTCTTCTGCGAGGACGTCCGCTATCTCGACCAGATGGACGAGTTCTCACGCAAAGAGGTCGATTGCGTGATCTACCTGCAGAGCTTCGGCTGCATGAAAGCGCATGTGCACGCCCGCGGCTTCGCCCACGAATACGCGCGGCGCTATCCCGATATGCCGATCACCGTCATCGACTATGACCCCGAATCATCGGCGCTGAACAGGGAGAACCGCATCCGTCTCGCCGTGGAGGCCGCCCAGCGGGCGAAGAGTGAAAGATAGGGCCCAAAAAAAGAACCGCACCCAGCAAATCCCGGCCTTCCACAAGCATCCCGCAAAAGCGCATGCAACGCACGCGAGGAGCGTAAGGTGGGAAGGCTGGGCGCTGAGCGCGGCATTGGTACCGGCTCGTTTTCACAGGCCGTTGATGCGCAAAACTAGTTGACGCAGTGGACCTTTTTGCCCGTTTCCAGGTAATCCATAACTTCGCGCACGGCCATCTCCGCACAGTTTTCCTCGGCCTCTGCGGTCGATGCACCCAGGTGAGGAAGGACAAGCGCGCCCTCCATCGTCATGACCTCGGGCGTTGCGAAGTCCGTCACGTAACGGCGAACCTTGCCCGACGTAAGCCCCGCGCGCATGGCATCATTGTCGACCAGAGTGTCGCGCGAGAAGTTCAGAAACGCCGCGCCCTCCTTCATGGCCGCAATTTCGTCCGCACCGATCATGCCCTTCGTCTTCGGCGTTGCCGGAACATGGATCGTGATGTAGTCGCAGCTTGCGCACAGGTCGAGCAGGTCGTCGGTGAAGCGGAGGTTCGGGGAGATGGTAGCTGCGCGCTCGGCATCGAGGAACGGGTCGTAGCCGACCGTCTTCATCCCCAGCGCCTCAGCAGCGGGGATGACGAGGCGCCCGATGGCTCCAAGGCCAATCACCCCGAGCGTCTTCCCCATGATTTCGGTGCCAGCGAACTGCTTCTTCGCCTTCTCGGCGCTCTTCGCGATGTTCTCATCGTCCGCGTTGTGGCGGCACCATGCGGCGCCCCCCACGACATCGCGCGCGGCCAGAAGCAGAGCGCACAGCACGAGTTCCTTCACGGCGTTTGCGTTCGCGCCCGGCGTGTTGAACACGGGAATCCCGCGCTCGGCAAGCGCGTCGAGCGGGATGTTGTTCACGCCCGCGCCCGCGCGCGCGACCGCCTTCAAGTTGTCGGAGAATTCCATCTCGTGCATGTTCGCACTGCGCACGAGGATGACGTCGGCCTCCGACACGTCGTCGGTCAGCTCATAGTCAGACGACAGGAGCGCCAGCCCTTTTTGCGAGATGTTGTTCAAGCAGTGCACTTTGTACATGGAATCCCCTTTCTATTGGTAGGTTTACCGCACAGGATAACGCGGCGGCGGCACAATGCGAGGGGCAAATACTGCAGGCGGCTAAAGTGGTGCTCGAAAAGACGCGCCGACTTCCCGAAGACAAGCGGCAGGAGTTAGAGAAACGGCTCCCTCTCGCGGCAAGCGAGCGCAGGGCACACGACCAGCGACCGAGGGGCGCGCTTCCAGCGACCGCAAGGGGCCTGCGACAATGAGCCTCTAGCGCGAGAGCGCCTCGGCATCTATCGCGTTCACCATGATTTGGGCCATCGTCGCCCGATCGACAATGCTCGCGGGCTCGACGTAGCGTGTCCCACTTTCGTCCACGCCGTTCACCACGCCCTCGTTCAAACACCACGCAATCGAGTCCGCCGCCCACTCCGGCACGCTTTGCGCGTCGGGCATGGCCTCAAGCTTCGCGCGGCTCGCCCCTTCAATACTGCGCCCGCAAAGCTCGTGCGCGGCGTTCGCGATCATCACGCAAAGCTGCTCGCGAGGGATGCTCGCATCGGGGTCGAAGCAAAGCTCGCCGTCCTTTTCCACGCCGTGGATCACGCCGTTTTCAACCGCCCAGTTCGCAGCCTCGGTGTAGAAGCACCCGGATTCCACGTCGGCCATCTTCGTACGATTCGTCGCCGCCTGGGCGTTGTAGTTCTTGGAAGCCGTCGGCTGGAAATAGCGCCAGAGGATCGTTGCCGCCTGGGCGCGTGTCAGCGAGTCGGACGGGCCGAACGTCCCATCACCGTAGCCGGTCATGAGGCCCATCGCCGATGCCTCGAGCACCGCATCGTGATACCAGGAGCTTTCCGGCATGTCGGAATACGGCGCATCAGCGGTATAGCGCGCCGTGAAGGAGCCTTCTTTCCCCTGATGGCCCGCGCGGTATGTCACTTCGATGCGATACTCGCCCGGCTCCAGGTTCACCGTGCGCGAGAGCGTGCAGTCCTTCTGAACATAGGAATGGTACACGCTGTCGGCGACTACCTCCTCGCCCTTCGAGTTCACGATCGACACCGCGAAGTAGTTGTGGCCGCAAGGAAGCGTCCAGGCGTAGTCGAAGCGCACGGCTCCAGCCTTCGCAACGGTGATGCGATAGGCGTACCCCGAGTTGTTCTTGAGGTAAGTTGTCTCCTTGGAAGCCCCCGCCGAAAGGTCGACCACCTCGTATTCCGCGCCCTTCGTCGCAAGCGCCACCGACCCATCGGCACGGCGAACGTACCAAGTGAGGTCCCCGCCGTAGTTCTTCCGAGCGCTCTCGCCCCAAGTACTATTCGCCACAGGGAAAATCGCACGTGCTGTGACCTGCGTAAATGCTGAGCTTGAAATAAGAGGCGCACTGCCTGTGAACTCGATGGAGGAAACCTTGCTGCACCCCTGGAAGGCCGAGTTTCCAATTTCGGAAAGCGCCGCAGGGAAGATAATGCCACCTGCGAACGCGCTCTCACAGCGGCGGAACGCCCCACTGCCGATCTTGGTGACGCTTGAGGGAATCAACACGCTTTCAAGCGCCAAGCATCCGCTAAAGGTACTGTCCTTGATTTCCGAGATCTCGCCGAGCTCCGTTATCGACTCGAGGCTCGTGCAGTCCATGAACGCCCTCGCCCCGAGCGAGGTAAGGGCCGAGGAGAGCGTCGCTTCCTTAAGGCTCACGCAACCGGAGAAGGCCTGGGCGCCGACTGTGCGCACGCTGTCGGAAAGCTCAATCGAGGTGAGCGCCGCGCATCCCGAGAAGGCGCCATCTCCTAGGGAGGTCAACGTGTCGGGAAGGCTCACGCTGGTGAACGTACCGAGCTCGAAGATGCGCGGCCCGATGGCGGTGATACCCTCTTCGACAACCACTCCCTTGATGAGGTAGGCGTTTTGCAGCCAGCCCGAATTATCGCTCACGCTGCCCGTGCCGCTGATCGTAAGCGTGCGCGTCGAGGCATCGAAAGCCCACGTGGCGTCCTCACCGCACGTACCCGATGAGGCACCATCGGGCAGGGAGGGATCGTCGTCGGCAGGAAGCCCCACTCCGCTTGCGGTGCCCGCGAGGAGCCGCCCATCGCGGGCAGCATCGACAGAAAGCCCGCTCTCGCTCGATGAGCTTTCCTGGGCAGATGCACGATCTTGAGCTGCCGCCCCGCTTTGCGACATATCGATCGCCAACGCCGGAGCGGGCAAACAGACCCCCATCGCGATAACGATTGAAAGCAACGATGCCGTTAAAGGCCGATTTGCCACTGTTCCTCCTACGTTATTCCACACATGTGGCATTTATGATACCGCGGCAAGCCACAAAGGGAGTGGGGGCGAGCAAAGCGTCGCAAAAAACTACGAAGGGGACGTATTTCGGAGACGCCCGCGCAGGGCGAGGCAGGGAGAAAGCAAGGGATACAAGCGGGGAGCGATGACGATAAGCGCTAGCCCAAGAGCTCACTGCCGCGCGCTATAAGCTGATGCCGACCGTCATATGCATCATGTAGAAGGAGAAACGCATCACGAAGATGCCCGCGAGCACGAGCAGCGCCGCAACCGAAGCGCGCACGACCGAGATGTTCGTCGTCGGAGAGCCTCCCACGAATAATAGGGAGCGACATAAGCACATACGCTACCGCGCCCGAGGGCGCAAGCGTCGTGAAAAGCACGAGCGTGATCTCGCTGAACGCGGTGGCGAATCCCGTCGTCATGGCGATTCCTTACTTGTACTGCCTTATCGCCGCGATTTACTTCGAGCGAGCCTCCCTTCCGCTCGTTATCGTTGGTGGCGCGTTTTTGGGACTCGGATCGGCCGGCTTCTACATGCTGTGGCAGCGCCTGCTCGCAAGCTTCGACTCCGACCGCGGAAACCTCGACCTCATCCGAGGAACGGTGTACGGCGCCATCATGTACTTCGGGCTCTACCGTGTGGCGTTCCCCTTCGTGATCGCATCGTTCCTCCTTCTGCCCTTCTCGTCGCTCGAATACGCCCGATGGCAAGCTGCGATTCTCTACGCGGTCTACAGCGTGGTCATCATGCTCATGATGATTCAATGTGCTCAGGCCTCGCGCGACCGCGGCATCAACCCGGTCTTTATCTACGGCTTCTTTGGTGGCATCGTATATACCTTACATGATGTGGGGTTTCTTGCAGGTACCTTCTCCGAACAGGTCCGTATTTGGGGCATCGACCCCTTGGCGACGACCGCGCTCGTGTCGCTGTACCTTCTGGGGTTCATGTTCTTCATCGGCCAAGGCGGCTTCAAGCGAGTCCTTCGACACGACCCGTCCGCTGAGAACATCGAGCTTATCATGCTCGATGGCCGCCCTCCCGCGCGCATAGCGAAGAGCACCGCCAGCCAGCTAACCGCAGACGACGAGCGCACGGACCGCGCTGCAGGCGCGCCTGAGGGCGACTTTCCCGCCGAGCCCCCGACCGCCTTCCCGAAGAAACCCGCGATTGCGGCTGAGTACACGCGCAGCGAAGGGGAAGTTGACAGGCACGACAGCGGCCAACCTGATGGGAGCGGACGCGGCGCGGGAAGTCGCAGCGACGACCCCGCTTCGCAGGCAGACGTCCCACGCGGGCGCGGCAGGCGCAATTTCGAAGGCGACTTCGAGCTGACCGACCGCCTCTCCAAGCAGGCGCAAGTCCTTCGCGAGCAATACCGCCTGAGCGCACGCGAGACGGAGGTCATGGAGTATATCGCGCGCGGGTACACCGTCGCGCGCACCGCCGAGGAGCTCATCGTGTCGGAGAACACCATCCGCACGCACAGCAAGTGCATCTACGCGAAGCTCGACGTGCACAAAAAGCAAGAGCTCATCGACATGCTCAAAGCCGTCGAGCTGTAGGCTCGCGCATTCCGCGGGGCGAACGTTTTCCCACAGCTAGCCTGTCACATCGCCCGATTGGTCGAGCGAGATCGGATCGCCCACATACGTCGAGGGCACATCGAAGAGCGCCTTGAAAAAGTCCTTCGTGCGGGCGGGAATCTCGCGCACATCGTACCAGGTCTGCTTGCCGTAGCTGCGATAGTCGCTCGCTACGCCGATTGCGTCGACCCCCAAGGCGTGCGCCGAGTAAAGCGCGCGGTAGAGATGGTAGGTCTGCGTGGCGATCACGACGCGCGAGCAGCCGAACACGTTTTTCGCGCGATACATGCTCTCGTAGGTGGAAAAGCCCGCATGGTCGCAGAAGATATCCTCGGAAGGCACGCCCTGCGCAATCGCGTAGCGCTTCATCGCCGCGCACTCGTTGTAGTGCTCGGTGCTGTTGTCGCCCGACATGATAATCTTGGGCGCGGCCCCCGCCTTGTAGAGCGCGATGCCGCAATCAAGGCGGTCCTGCAGAATCGTCGACGGCGTGCCATCGGCGAACACCGACGCGCCGAGCACGACAATTGCGTCGGCTTGATAGCCCGAGGCTTCGTCGACGCTCACGATATCGTCCTCAGTCGTGAGAACCACCAGCGCGTTCGTCGCGCCGATGACAATCGCCACGACGGCAATGCAGGTGCACAGTATTTTCAACAACGCCTTAATCATGCAGCTATCACTTCGATGCCTTCCAAACTGCGAGAGGACAAAGAAGGGTCGGCAGCGGAAACTGCCGACCCCCGATTTTCCATTCAATCCGCCGCCTAACAAGTAATCGACGAATCCTCTCAACGAAACGATTGTAACGCGACAATCCTCTCTTGAGGTTTATTTCGCGACGATGTTCACCAAACGTCCCTTGACGACGACGACCTTCTTCACGTCCTTGCCCTCGATGGCCTGGGAGACGGCTTCAAACGCCTGGGCCTTCACGTCTTCCTCCGCGGCGTCGGCAGCAACCGTGATCTTCGCCTTCACCTTGCCATTCACCTGCACCGCGAGCTCCACCTCGTCAGCCTTCGCCTTCTCGGGGTCGAACTCCGGCCACGGCTCGACGTGCACGCTGCCCTCGTGACCGAGCACCGTGTGCCACAGCTCCTCGGACCAATGCGGACAAATCGGCGAGAGCAACTTCACAAGCACCTCGGCGATATCGGCCGAAAGTGCCTTGAGCTCGGCGTTTTCCGCACGCTCCTCGGCGGATGCCGCATGCAGGAAATCGCCCGTCGCGTTCGCGAGCTCCATGATGGCGGCGATGGCGGTGTTGAAGTTGTTGCGGTCGAAGTCCTCGACTACCTTGCCGCACACGCGATGGCGTTCGCGCACGAGCACCTTCGCGGCCTCAGCGGCGGAAAGCTTGCCGCCTTCCTGGTAAAGCGTGTCCTCCCCCGCGACGCCGGCCAAGTCGCCAACCATGCGCCACACGCGGTTCAGGAACTTGTACATGCCCGCAAGGCCGTCCTCGTTCCACTGCAGCTCCTTGTCGGGCGGGGCCATGAACAGGATGTACGCGCGCACGGCATCGGCGCCGTAACCTGCGATCATGTCCTCGGGCGAGATCACGTTGCCCTTCGACTTGCTCATGACGTCGCCATGCTCGTCAAGCACCATGCCCTGGCACAACAGGTTCTTGAAAGGCTCGTCGAAGTCGACCATGCCCATATCGCGCAGCACCTTCGTGAAGAAGCGGCTGTAGAGGAGATGCAGGATCGCGTGCTCGATGCCGCCGATGTACTGGTCGACGGGCATCCAGCGGTTCGCCTTCTCGGGGGCGAAGGGCAGCTCGGTGTTGTGCGGGTCAGTGTAGCGCAGGTAATACCAGCTCGAGCACGTGAACGTGTCCATCGTGTCCGTCTCGCGGCGCGCGGGGCCGCCACATTTCGGGCACGTGCATTTCGCGAACTCCTCATGTGTGGCGAGCGTCTCACCTGCGGAAAGATCGATATCCTTCGGAAGCGTGACGGGCAGGTCCTCTTCGGGAACCGGCACGAGTCCGCACTTGTCGCAGTAGATGGCGGGAATGGGGTTTCCCCAATAGCGCTGGCGGGAGATGAGCCAGTCGCGCAGGCGGAACTGCACCGATTTCTTCCCCTTGCCCGCGGCCTCCAAGTCGCCGATGATCGCGTCGACAGCGGGCGAATGCTTGCCGCCGACCATACCGGTGTACTTGCCGGACTGCACGAGCTTGCCCTCGGCCTCGTAGGATTTCTCCCAGTCGACCGTGGTGACGACGCGATTCTGCTCGTCTTTGAGCTGCGGATAGAGCGCATCGTCCTCACCCAAGATGATGGGGATGATGGGCAGGTCGTACTTGCGGGCGAACTCGAAGTCGCGCTGGTCGCCGCACGGGACGGCCATAACCGCACCGGTGCCGTAGTCGGCCACGATGTAGTCGGCGACCCACACGGGGACCTTCTCGCCGTTCACAGGGTTCACGACATAGCGGCCGGTGAACGCGCCGTGCTTCTCGCGGTCGCCCTGGGCGCGCTCGACGGCGCTCACCTTGGAAGCGGCCTCCACGAGAGCCATGACTTCGGCCTCGTATTCGGTGCCGGCGACGAGCTCGGGCACGAGCTTGCTTTCGGGAGCGAGTAGGAAGAAGCTGCATCCGAAGAGCGTGTCGGGGCGCGTCGTGAACACGGTAATCGTCTGGCCGTCGTCTTTGCCCTCGGCGGGAAGGAGCTCGAAGTCGACCTCGGCGCCTTCCGAACGGCCGATCCAGTTGGACTGCATCTGCTTCACGCGCTCGGGCCAGCCGTCGAGCTGGTCGAGGTCATCGAGCAGCTCCTGCGCGTAGTCGGTGATCTTGAAGTACCACTGCGTGAGGTCGCGCTTCTCGACAGCGCCGTGGCAGCGCCAGCATTCGCCTTCCGTGACCTGCTCGTTTGCGAGAACGGTCTTGCAGTTGGGGCACCAGTTCACCGGAGACTCGCGGCGCTCGACAAGCCCGCGCTTCCAGAACTGCAAGAAGATCCACTGGCCCCAACGATAGTACTCGGGATCGCACGCAACGACCGTACGGTCCCAATCGTAGGACAGGCCCATGCGCTTGAAGGACGCCTTCTGCGTCTCGATGTTCGCGTACGTCCACTTCGCAGGGTGGCTGTGGTGCTTGATGGCGGCGTTCTCGGCCGGCAGACCGAAAGCATCCCACCCCATGGGGTGAAGCACATCGAAGCCGCGCATCTTCGAGTAACGGGCGATCACGTCGCCGATCGTATAGTTGCGCACGTGCCCCATGTGGATGTCGCCCGAAGGATAGGGGAACATCTCGAGCACGTACTTCTTGGGCTTCGATTCGTCTTCTCGAACGGTATTCAGACCTGATTCGTCCCACGCCTTCTGCCAACGCGGTTCGATCTCATGCGGGTTATAAGCTTTCATGGTTGCTGCCTTCTCGTTTTCATTCTCGCTGGGTAAAAACGCGACTATATATTGTAGCGCATCCAGAGCGCTCACCGGCTACGTTTGCGCCGCTAGGTCGACCATTACCGACATGCGGAACCCGGCCTTGGAACGCTCAAGGGAAACCGCCCCGTCGTAGCGCTGCACAATCGTGTCGATGACGGACAGTCCCCCACCGTGCTCGGCGAGGGAACCACCGCTCGTCTGCTCCTCGGCGAACCGGATTCTGTCGAGAATTCCGCGGCGCGTCGTTTCGCGGCCCTCGTCCCCTTCCGACGTTGACTTGCTGTTGCGCATATCGAGCACAAGATACGAACCTTTTACGGAAGCCTTGAAAACCACGAACCGTTTGCCGGGGTCGAGTATACTCGAAAGGTCGGAGTTTGGCGCGGCCGCTTTCTGATACCATGAGCGCACACGCGTAAAGAGAGGCATCCCCATGAATTACCACATCGCATCGTTCAAGGCAGCTTACGGCACCTCGTCGCAGCTTCCCGAGTCGACCCGCCCCGAAGTATCGTTCGCCGGGCGCTCGAACGTGGGGAAATCATCCCTTTTGAACAAACTCATGTACCGAAAGGGCCTGGCCAAGGTGTCGCAAACGCCGGGCAAAACCGCCACGATCAACTTCTACGACGTCGACGGCACCGATTTCGTCGACCTGCCCGGTTACGGCTACGCAAAGGTAGCGAAGTCGGAGAAGGGCCGCTGGTCTGAGCTGATCGAGGGCTACTTCAACCAAGACCGACGCTTCGCCTTGGTTGTGTCACTTGTCGACATCCGCCACGATCCCTCGGCGCTCGACATGCACATGGCGAAGTTCCTCTGGGAAAACGACTTTCCCTTCGCAATCGCCCTCACGAAAGCCGACAAGCTCTCGAAGCAAGCGGCAGGAAAACAGGCGTCTGCCATCCGCAAGAAACTCGATTTGCCGAAGGACATCCCCTTCGTGGTAACGTCCTCTTCAAATGGCACGGGCGTCGATGAGCTGCGCCGCCTGATCGACTCCTACGTTGCCGAAGCCTAGTCGACAGGGACGCAACAAAGATTTTGTGAGCGGACGACCGCGGAGGGTTGCCGCGCTTTTGGGAGGAAACGCTGCATGAACACCCTGGTCATCACTGCGCAAAAGCCCGACAGCACCGGAAGCGGCGTCTACGTCGCCGAAACGGTGCGCGCATTTTCGTCGGCAGGACACGATGTGACGCTCGTTGCCGGCATCGACGCCGCCGACGAGGTGACCCTCCCCGAGGGCGTCGCCTTCCACCCCGTCCGATTCCGCACCCCCGAGCTGCCCTTTCCCGTGTGCGGCATGAGCGACCAGATGCCGTACGAGGCAACACGTTATCGCGACATGACGCCCGAGATGTGCGAGCGGTTCAAACACGCTTTCGACCAGGCGATTCGCGAAGCATGCGAGGAAAAGTTCCCCGACGTGGTGCTCTGCCATCACCTGTATCTGGCGTGCGGCATCGCCGTGCGCTGTGTGCGCGAGATTGCCGAGGCGAGAGGATTCGCGTGCCCAAGCGTGCGCGGCATTTGCCACAGCACCGATTTGCGCCAGATGGGAAAGCACTCGCTCGAACGCGAGTTCATCGTCGAAGGCGTGCGCGCGCTCGACTGCATCTTCGCGCTACACGAACCGCAGAAGCGCGAGATTACGGAGATGTACGGCGTGCCCGAGAAGCGCGTGCGTTGTGGGTTCGGGATACAACGACGAGCTCTTCAACCGAGAAGGTCGCACGCCCCACGTTGAAGGCGCGCCCGTCCGAGTCGTCTACGTCGGCAAGATTTGGCGGAAGAAAGGCGTGGAAAGCCTGATTCGATGCGCACAACTGTTGGGGACGGCGCCGTCAGATATCGCGTTCAACCTAGTCGGAGGCTATAACGACGAAGATGAATTCGCCCAACTGCGCACGCTTGCCGACGCTTCCCCCTATCGATTCGCCTTCCCGGGAAAGGTCGACCAAAACCAGCTTGCCAGAATATATCGCGGCTCCGATGTGTTCGTGCTGCCATCGTTTTTCGAGGGCCTGCCGCTCGTGGTAATCGAGGCGCTTGCCTGCGGATGCAAAGCCGTGGTGACCGACCTGCCCGGCATCCGTCCATGGATTTCCGCGAACATCCCCGCGGCGCCCGTGTGGTTCGTCGAGCCCCCGCGCATGGAGAGCGTCGACGAACCCGTAGCGGACGACCTGCCCGCTTTCGAGCAACGTTTAGCGAAAGCGCTCGACACCGCCGCTGCCGCGCCCGCACCGAGTGCCGCCAATTTCGCCGGCATCGAGCGCGTGACCTGGGCGGGACTTGCCGAGAAGCTGATTGCGTAACGTTTTCTCAAAATGCCTGGCAGCATGACCTGCGAGCAGAAGCAGCCCGGGGGGGGAGTCCAAGCAGGTGAACCGCAGGTGCAGAAAAGGCCCAAAGTGAAAGCAATGAGCCAGATTCTGGCACAAAAACCGAGATATCCCATTTGTTAGTTTACGGCCAGCATAGCGAAGCTTCCTAAAAACAACGAGACCGCGCCGGGCGTCCAATCTCCCGCGGAGCCCTCGCAGCGCACCGTAAACACGCAGCGAAAGCTTGCAGGAGGACGTCCGACGCGGTCGCGTCAGCAACCTGATCAGCAGGTTGAAATACGGCGAAGCTCGCTTACCTCATGTTGGAAGCGTAGGGAGCCTTGTCCTTCAGAAGGACGTCGTGCGCGCCGCCCTCGACGATGGACGTGGAGCTGATCACCGTAAGCTTGGCCTTATCCTGGAACTCGGGGATGGTGAGCGCGCCGCAGTTGCACATGGTCGACTTGATCTTGAGCAACGTGACCGCGATGTTGTCCTTAAGCGGGCCAGCGTAGGGCACGTAGGAATCGACGCCCTCTTCGAACGACAGGCTCTTCTTGCCGCCCAGGTCGTAACGACCCCAGTTGCGGGCACGGGCAGAACCCTCGCCCCAGTATTCCTTCATGTAGGTGCCGTTGACCATGACCTTGGCCGACGGGGACTCGTCGAAGCGGGCGAAGTAGCGGCCGAGCATAACGAAGTCAGCACCCATCGCCAGAGCCAGCGAGATGTGGTGGTCGTAGACGATGCCGCCATCGGAGCAGATGGGCACATAGATGCCGGTCTCCTTGAAGTATTCGTCGCGAGCCTTTGCAACCTCGATGGTAGCCGTAGCCTGGCCGCGGCCGATGCCCTTGGTCTCGCGCGTGATGCAGATGGAGCCGCCGCCGATGCCGATCTTCACGAAGTCCGCGCCCGCCTCTGCCAAAAAGCGGAAGCCCTCGCCGTCGACGACGTTGCCGGCACCGATCTTCACGGAGTCGCCGTAGTGCTCGCGCACCCACTCAATCGTCATCTTCTGCCAATCGGAATAGCCCTCGGAAGAGTCGATGCACAGCACGTCGGTGCCCGCCTCGACCAGCGCAGGAACGCGCTCGGCGTAGTCGCGGGAGTTGATGCCTGCGCCCACCATGTATCGCTTATGGGCGTCGAGCATCTCGTTGGGGTTCGATTTGTGGGAATCGTAGTCCTTGCGGAACACCATATAGGCGAGCGTGTCGTCGTCGTTCACGAGCGGCAGCGAATTCAGCTTGTGATCCCAGATGATATCGTTAGCAACCTTGAGGGAGGTGTCCGCCGGCGCCACAATCAGCTTCTCGCGCGGGGTCATGAACTCGGAAACCTTCTCATCGCCGCTCATGCGGGAAAGGCGATAATCGCGCTCGGTAACCACGCCAAGCAGCTTACCGTGCGCCGTGCCGTCGTCGGTAACAGGCATCGTGGAGTGGTCGGTGGCCTCCTTCAGGGCGACGACCTCGTTAAGCGTCATGTCGGGAGAAAGGTTGGCGTCGGACTCGACGAACCCAGCCTTGTAGTCCTTCACGCGCTTGACCATGGCGGCTTCCTGCTCGATGGTCTGGTTGCCGTAGATGAAGGAAAGGCCGCCCTCGGTGGCAAGTGCTACGGCCATGTTGTCGTCAGAGACGGCGGCCATGATAGCGGACACCATCGGAATGTTCAGCGAAAGCGGGCACTCCTCTTCGCCCTTGCGATACTTGACGAGCGGCGTTTTCAGGCTGACCGACGCCGGAATGCACGTAGCAGGCGTGTGGCCAGGCACCAAAAGATACTCGTTGAACGTGCGTGACGGCTCGTCATAGTAGTAAGCCATGGGGAATATGCTCCTTCGCGAACGGGGACGACTATAGTGTTGTTCGACATTATAGACACCCCGTCGCGGGTTGCACGGGTCGCAGCGGCGAAATACCTGCGTTTTCGGAGAAATTCCCCAGCCCTTAACGCGTCAGCAGGAGAAGGCTACGCGGAGTGCGAGGAGAACTTTGAGGCGGGAGTTGGGGGCGTGCGGCCGGCCTGCCGGCGAAAGGAGGGCGCCCGCGGCTCAAGCTTACCGGCGCGGCGTGCGAGATGTGCGCAACTCGGCGGAGGCGTCGCGAGAGCGACGCTCGCGCTCGGCGGAAGCATCCTCCGTCGACACGACGCGCCCGACCACGCGCGTTGCGTGCGCGGCGGCCGCCTGCTTGTCACGCTCGGCCAAAGCCATGCGAACCTTCCCATATTCCCAAACCAGAAGCACGAGCAGGATGCACATCACAATGAGATACCCGATGACGGCGCCCGGCAGTCCCGTGAAGTTCACCAACAGAATCGGGACGAACAGCGAGAACCCGAACGTGATCAGGTAAAGCTTCGTCACCGTACGCTGCTGGCGCAACACCGTGACCACCTGATAGAGGAAATCGATGCAAGCAGTGACGCCGCCGGCGGCGAGCATGATGAATACAAGTCCGCGGAACTGCTCGAAATTCACGCCGTAGAGGAAGCTCATGACCGTAATGCCGATCCACCCCATGATGAGCGCCATCACGACGGTGATGCCCACGATCACCGCCACAATCACCACGATGATCATGTCGAAGCGCTTGCGCTTCTCGGGGTCGGCCCACACGGCCGCCATCTTCACGAGCATCGGCTTGTAGATGAGCTGCGCGGTGAGCAGAATGCCCATGGCCGGGAAGTAAAGCACGTTGTAGTAGAGCTGGTTGTCGTAGGAAAGCACACCCTCCATGACGAACTTGGGCATGTTGTCGATGAGCGAGTAGAGGAACAGCGCGACGAACAGCGGGGCGCACTGCTTGAAGAGCGCGACGACGCTGTCGAAGCTCGCGCGCGCCGACGTGGGCGTTTCCCAAATCGCGAGGGGCAAGGTGAGCACGATGAACGAAACGCCCGCAGCAATGGCCATCGCGATGCAAGAGACGCTGACGCTGCGCGTGATAAACAGCACAACGGAGAACACCACGAGCACGAGCACCGAGCGAAACGCCTGGGAGATGCCCGCGAGATAGAGCTTGTCCTTCTGCTGAAGGCGGCCCTCGTAGACGTCGGCTAAGCCATCGACCATCTTGTAGACGTACACGCCCATGCTGATCGTGAACATCTCGCCTGCATAACCCCTGATGGAGCAGTATATCCACCCGACGACAAGCATCGCCGCACACGTGAGCCAGCGATTGAGCTGGTAATCCGAGAACGAGTGAGCCTCGTCGAGGTCGGAAATTTGGTAGGTGCGCACGCCGTAATTCGCGAGGATCATGAGCAGCGACCCCGTGACGAATGCGAGCGAGAACATGCCAGCGAGCTCCACGCCCGCGAGCTGCGTCACCACGATGGTGAGGACGGGGAACACCATGCCCCATGCGCTCGTGCCAAGCGTGTTGCAAATATAGTCGCGCGTCGTACGGTGCGAAGCGTACTCGGCCGGCTGGTCGGCGAGCTCGCCTTCCGTCACCGCGCCCAGGAGGCGATTGCACCACCCGTTGACGGCGCGTGTAAAGAAGAATTTATTCGGGTCGAATGCCATGGAATCGCGCGTGCTGTCCCTTCGTGTCGTGTCTCATCCAAGGATTATAGAGTCGCTCTTCCGACGGGTTGCCAATTTGCACAGAAAGTGAAGAAGCCGAGCCCCGGAGGACTCGGCTTCGCATGTTTCACGTGGAACGCGACGAAGCGCGCTCACATGACGATGCGGCGGTTAGCTCGCATTCCGCAACCGCGCGGAAGACGCCCGCCTTCCGCAATGCGCGGGGATCGCTCGCCGCAAGCCGCACGCATCACCGCAAAGAACTAGAAGCGCTGGAACTTCGCCTTCGGAACGCCGCAGATCGGGCACTTCTCGAAGTCGTCGCCCTTGTGGATGTAGCCGCAGCCCGGGCAGAGGTAGTATGCGTCGTCATCGGCGGCATCGATGTTGTTGTACGCCTCGAGATACTTCTCGGCATGAACAGCCTCGGCAAGCTTTGCCCTGGTGAACACCTTAACAGCCTTGGCGTGGCCCTCTTCCTGCGCCTTCTTGATGAAGGTGGGATACATGTCAGAGGTCTCGAAGATCTCGCCGTTTGCGGAGGCGATCAGGTTGAGGTCGATGGCCTCGGGAGTCGGAGCCTCGGCGGTCGGGCGGGTGTAGGAAGGATCTTCGGCCTCCACGAGGGAAGCTTCGAGGTTGATGTGGATCTGCTCGGCGGCAGAAGTTGCCTCCCACAGACGTGCGAGCTGGTCGAAGCCCTGTTCCTTGGCGGCCTTGGCGAAGGCGGCGTACTTGGCGGAAGCGCCAGTCTCGCCCGCAACGGCGGCCTTCAGGTTCTCGAGCGTGGTGCCTGCCTTGGTGGCGGCATCGGCGACAGCATTGAAGTTGCTGGAGTTCTCAGCGGTGGGAAGTTCGGTACGAAGGTTCATAACGTGCCCCTCTCAATTGTTCTTGTTAACTGTTTTGTTAACCTCATCTTATTGAGAATTTATCTCAATAAGAAACTATAGCGAGTTGCCGAACCTTATGCAAGTCGCCCCCTCGCATTCCCCGCCGCAATTCGCAGAACGTTCACATCCGCCGAGGCGTAGGCGTCGTGCACTATAATTGGCCGCATCACGATACGCCTTGGGTAACACGAAAGGTCAAAGGACATGGAACACGAAGTAGCTTGGAAGAAGTACGACGAGGTGGACCTCGAGGCCCTCGAAGGCCTGGCCAGCAACTACATCGACTTCATTTCGGAGAATAAGACCGAGCGCCGCTGCGCCGCAACCGCCATCCGCATGGCCGAGAAAGCGGGCTACGTCTCCCTCGCCGACGCCGTCCGCGAGGGACGCGCGCTTTCCGCAGGCGACAAGGTGTGGGCGCATTCCCACGGCAAGGCGCTCATCCTGGTGCAGCTGGGGAGCAACCCGCTGAGCAAGGGTATGAACATCCTGGGCGCGCACATCGACAGCCCCCGCCTCGACCTGAAACAGAACCCGCTCTACGAGAGCAACGGCTTCGCGCTTCTCGACACGCACTACTACGGCGGTATCAAGAACTACCAATGGGTTACGCTCCCGCTCGCCATGCACGGCGTCATCGCCAAGAAGGACGGCACGGTCGTGGACATAAACGTGGGCGACGATGAGGGCGACCCCGTTTTCTGCGTGTCCGACCTGCTTATTCACCTCGCAAGCCAGCAGATGGACAAGAAGGGCAACAAGATCGTCGAGGGCGAGGACTTAGATATCCTCATCGGCAACCGCCCGCTGTCCATCGACGGCGAGGGCGCGAAGAGCAAAGACGCTGCGAAGGAACCGGTGAAAGCGTTCGCGCTGAAGCTTCTGGCCGACAAGTACGGCATCGAGGAGGCCGACTTCCTTTCCGCGGAAATCGAGATGGTACCGGCAGGGCGCGCCCGCGAGCTGGGCTTCGACCGCAGCATGGTCATCGGCTACGGACAAGACGACCGCGTATGCGCCTACACCTCGCTCATCGCGCAGCTCGAGGCGCCGGCGGATTTGGCGAAGACGGCCGTCACCGTGCTCGTCGACAAGGAGGAAATCGGAAGCGTCGGCGCGACCGGCATGCACTCCCGTGCCTTTGAGAACACTGTGGCAGAGCTGATCTCGCTGAATGAGGGCGAATCCGAGCTCAAGACGCGCCGCGCGATGGCGAATTCCCGTATGCTGTCATCGGATGTCAGCGCAGCGTACGACCCATCCTTTGCCGATGCGTTTGAAAAACGCAGCGCCGCGTTCTTCGCGAACGGTCTTTCCTTCAACAAATTTACGGGAAGCGGCGGCAAAAGCGGTTCCAATGACGCGAACGCGGAATATATCGCGGATCTGCGCGCGATCTTCGATCGGGAAGGCGTGGCGTATCAATTCGCAGAGCTTGGAAAGGTGGATATCGGCGGCGGCGGAACGATTGCCTATATCATGGCGAATTACGGCATGGAAGTCATCGACAGCGGCGTAGCGGTGTTGAATATGCACGCGCCGTACGAGATCAGCAGCAAAGCGGATGTCTATGAGGCGGTGAAGGGCTACAAGGCATTCCTGTTATACGCGTAAGTCAAAGAATGCACTCCGCAGGGCGTAAGCTTTGCGGAGTTTTTTTGCGGCAAAAATGCAAAGATGTCCCAAAAACCATCGCGGCGCAAGGCACTGCAATGCAAAGAAGCATCCCGCAAAGCCCTGCAATTCGGTAGGAAAACCTTGCTTTGTGCCCACAAATGTGGTGTACTAAAAAACACAACATTTGCATACTGCGATGAA
>ERZ827168.1682-NODE-1682-length-29359-cov-20.494199_pt1 | contig 29359 bp, 35 predicted proteins | sample MGYA00519868_ERZ827168 | MGnify/ENA primary metagenome ERZ827168 (study PRJEB31778, sample SAMEA3449271) | human gut metagenome | biome: human gut; feature: human-associated habitat; material: faeces | place: United Kingdom | collected 2010/2012 ...
ATAAAATGTTTATGTGCCAAAGTAAAACAGCAAATACCGAATGTAATATAGAGCTAGTAAATGGAATACCAACATGTACAAACCATAGTAATTCAACAAACATGGCAGGAAGACTATATGCACCAAGCAAAGACGAAGATTTTAACAGTAGTTTAACAACCCAAACCTATAAAGCCAATAGTGGATTAAGAGAGCCAACAAAACTAAGTAGTACAAACTCAAGTTATGTAAATCAAGAAGAAGAATCCAATTTAGAATTACAAACAGAATACAATAACGCAGTAAAAAAAGTAATAGAAAGCAAAGGCTTTTGGATAGGTAGATATGAAACAAGTGGAATGAGTAGTTCAAATGATGATATAGCAGTAAATATAGTAGCAGGAAAAGGAATAGAGGAAGGAATAAGCAATGAAAAATGGTATAGAATGTATAAACAGCAACAAAACTATGCAAGTAAAAAAAGCCTTGATACTTCAAAAATACAAAGTACAATGGTATTTGGAGCAGCTTATGACCAAACAATGTTATTTGCAAATTGTGAAAAAGCAACTACATCAGCAAAAGATTCTTCAGCAGTAATAACAGGAAAAGTTGAAACAGATTGCTATAAGAATATTTATGACCTATGTGGCAATTTAAGGGAATGGACAACAGAGGCTTACGACACCTACAGTCGAGTTGGCAGGGGGCGGCTGGTATAACAGCAGTAGTTCTGCTAGTTGTCGCAGCTACTACGTTCCGACTTACAACAACAACTACCTACGGTTCTAGGTCCTCACTTTATGTATCGCTGTAGGCTTGCAGGCGATACAGTAATTAAATATCTCGAAGTAGTTTTAGGGAGGCTACTTCGAAGCTAAGTAACCTTAGCTAGGGGGGGAGAATAACTATTGTAAGTTATTCTCCTTTATGATATAATTTTATCAAAATTTGTCGAATAATGGGAGATATTATGATAAATAAGATATTGAATTTTGGAATTGATTTTTCAAACAAAAAGAAAATTGAGATATTAAGGGATATTTTTATTTTCTTTATAGTTTTTTGTATATGTGGTTGGGTATATGAAGAGCTAGTTTTTGCAATAGAAAAAAATATGATTGTAAATAGAGGAGCTTTATGGGGACCATGGCTTCCAATTTATGGTTTTGGTGGTTTAATAATTATGATATTACTTTTCAGGACCAAAGAAAAGAAAATAACCTTAGGAAAATTAAACTTAAGACCATTAGTATTATATTTAGAGACTGTTGCTATTTCAACTATTGTAGAACTTATAGGCTCTTATATGATAGATTTGAATGGGAATTTTAAAACACTTTGGGATTACACTGGAGATTTTATGAATCTTGATGGTAGAATTGCTTTAATAGCAGATGCTAAATTTGGATTGATTTCACTATTAGGAATTTATTTTATGCAACCAATTTTAAAGAAATTCATATCAGGAAATCAAAAGCTTGTAAATATAACTACAGCCTGCATTTTCATACTATTTATGATAGATGTAATTGCAAGAATATGGCTAGGAAATAACTTTGTTGGATAAAGGGATTTAAACTGTAAAAAGGAAATTAAAAAACATATAAAATTTTTATTGACATTTTATATAATTATAGTATTTAAGAAATTTGCAGATTAATGCAAATACTGAAAAAATGTATACACCAACATTTGTATCTTCAGATGTAGCAACAGATGTTGCAATATCAGCAAATAGTGGAACATTACCACTAGATACTTTAATAAGAGTAAACGAAATTACAGGTGGAGATCAATACGAAAAAATAATGAAAATACTAGCACTTGAAGATGGAGAAATATATGATTTAAAACTATTTTCACAAGCACTAGAAAAAAATATCACAAAATTAGAAGATGGTTCTTTTGAAGTAAGAATTCCACTTTCAGAAAAACTAAAAGGTAAAGATTTAGTTGCATACTATGTAGATGATAATGGAAACAAAGAAGAACATGAAGTAACAATTAAAGACGGATATGCAGTATTTAATACAAACCACTTTAGTACATATACATTAGCTGAAAAGGTTAGTGATGTAACACCACCATCAAATAATGAAGAAAATAAAGATGAACAAGGTGGAGAAAAAGATGATACACCAAAAACAGGAACAGGAATTCTAGCAATAAAAAGTATCTTAGGGATTTTTGCAGTAGTATTAGCTAGTACAGTTATAATTGCAAAGAGAGAAAATAAATAATTATTTGAAATAAAGAATAAAAGCGAGTAATCTTCTTGAAAATTACTCGCTTTTATGATATAAGTATGCATTATAAGGAGGAATGCTAATGAAATATAAATGCTTAGTTTTAGATCATGATGACACAATAGTAAATAGTACACCAACAGTGAATTTTCCAGCATTTAAAAAGTGTTTAGCAAAATTAAGACCAGATGTAAACCTTGAGCTTGAAGAATACATTTGTTATAACTTTGAGCCAGGCTTAAATAGATATTATAAAGAAAATAATTTACCAATGCCAGAATTAATATATGGTTGGGAATGTGAACCAGATCAACGAAAGCCAGCAGTATGGCCTATAAAACAAATAATGGAGAAGCTTTCATTAGAATCAAAAGACTTAGTTATGATAGATGATTTAAAACCAGGCAAAACTATGGCAGATAATGCAGGAATAGATTTTATAGGAGCAGGTTGGTCACATTCAATTCCTAAAATATCATCATACATGGAAAAGGAATGTAAATACTATTGCAAGAATGTAGATGAGTTAGAAAAGTACATATTTTAAATATATGTATTGCATGTTTTAATAAGTTATGATATTATACATGTATAAACTAAAAAGGAGGATATTTATGAAAAAGAATTTAATTTATATAATTATAGGAGTAATTGTAGTTGTTGGAATAATAGTAGGTTTTGTATTTGGAATGCAAAGTAAAAAATCAAAAGGCTTAAAGTTAGAAACAACAGCTGAAATGAAAGCAATGTTTGAAAAGATTTATAGTGACTTAGGAAATACTTTACCATCACTTGAAACTAGTGAAATTGACGTAAATGATGCAAATCTTGTTACAACATATACAGGGTTAAAATCAAATAAAGATATAGAAGCAGTAGTAGTATCAGAACCATTGATGAATGCCCAAGCCTACTCAGCAGTAGCTGTAAAGGTAAAAGATGGAGCAGATATTGAAACAATAAAAAAAGAAATGTTGGATAACATAGACACAAATAAATGGATTTGCGTTTCTGCAGAAAAAGTATATGCTACAAATAGTGGAAATATAATATTCCTAGTAATGTCAGATGAAGAGTGGGCAAAACCAGTATATGAGAATTTTAAGAAATATGCAAATAACGAAACAGGAAAAGAATTAGAAAGAACAGAAGACTTTGGTGATGTGGAATTACCACCAGAAATGACAGTTATTCAATAACAATAAAAGCTCCCAAAGCTTGGGAGCTTTTACTTTTGGAGGAGGAAACTATGCTTTTTACTAGTATTAGCTTTTTATACTATTTTTTACCAATAGTATTAATTACATATTTCGTATTACCTAAAAAATTAAGAAATACTGTGCTTTGTGTAGCATCATTAATATTTTATTTTTATGGAGAACCAAAGTACATTATATTAATGCTTGCCGAAATACTTATAGCTTACATAGTTGCATTATTAATAAACAAGCACAAAAGTAAATCAATTCTTGTGCTTGGAATAGTTATACATGTAGGCTTACTATGTGTTTTCAAATACACAGATTTCATTGTATCAAACATAAATAGTCTATTCAACACAAACCTTTCACTTCTAAGACTTGCAATTCCAATAGGAATATCGTTTTATACATTTCAAATATTAAGTTATGAAATTGATGTATATAGAGGAAAAGTAAAAGTTCAAAAAAACCTGCTTAAACTTGCAACTTATGTAACTCTCTTCCCACAGCTAATTGCAGGACCAATAGTAAGATATGAAACTGTTGAAAAAGAATTAGATGAGAGAAAAGAAACTAAAGAAGACTTTGCTTATGGCGTAACACGTTTTACAACGGGTTTAGCTAAAAAAGTATTAATTGCAAATATGCTTGGAGAACTATGTAAAACTTTTCTAAATGGAACAGAAAAAAGTGTGGCTTTTTACTGGATATATGGTATAGCGTATGCACTTCAAATATATTTTGATTTTTCAGCATATTCAGACATGGCCATAGGACTTGGCAGAATGTTTGGCTTCCATTTCCTAGAAAACTTTAATTATCCATATATATCAAAAAGTATTACAGAATTTTGGAGAAGATGGCATATTTCACTAAGTTCATGGTTTAAAGACTATGTGTATATTCCACTTGGTGGAAATAGAGTAGGAAAAGCAAAGCATATAAGAAATATAGCAGTTGTATGGCTACTTACAGGAATTTGGCATGGAGCAAGTTGGAATTTTGTTATATGGGGTGCAATGTTTGGAGTAATTCTCCTAATAGAAAAATTCTTCCTAGGAAAATACTTGGAAAAAGCACCTAATTTTATAAAAAGACTATATGTGTTATTTATTGTAATGGTAAGCTTTATAATCTTCAATGCAAATAATATGGGAGAGGCAATAACTAACATAGCAGGCTTATTTGGTGCAAACGGAGAAAGCTTTATAAATAAATTTACCATTTATAACCTAAGAAGTTATGCAATAATTTTAATAATTGGAATAATAGGAGCAACACCAATTCCAAAAAACTTTATTCAAAAATTACAACAAAAAACTAAAACAAAAAGAGCCATAAATCTACTAGAACCAGTATATGTAGCAGTTTTACTAATAGTAGTTACAGCATATATAGTAGATAACTCATACAACCCATTTTTGTATTTTAGATTTTAAAGGAGAATAAAGATGAACGATAAATTAAAGAATATCATTGTAATAGTTACGTTTATTACTATAATATTTGGAATGTTATTCTTAAATATAATAAAAAAAGATGAACAAATTTCAATAACAGAAAGGCGTAAACTAGCCACATTTCCAAACTTTACAGTAAAAGAACTAATAAGCCGGAAACTTTTCAACTAAATTTGATAACTATGCAATGGATAATTTTTACCAAAGAGAAACATTTAGAAAACTAAAAACATCAGTAGAGTTAGATGTTTTCAAGAAACAAGATGTAAATAAAATATATAAATATAATGATTTTCTAGTAGAACAAATCTATCCACTAGACGAAAAATCAGCTACTAATTTGACTAACAAAATAAACTATATAAAAGACACTTATTTAAACGAAACAAACGAAATATATTACTCAATAATACCAGATAAAAACTATTACACAGATAATAGCCATCTAAAGCTAGATTACGATAAAATGCAGCAAATAATGGAAAACAATTTAAACGGTTTGCAATATATAGACATATTCCAAGACTTGAATCTGGATAGCTATTACTATACCGATTCACACTGGAAACAAGAAAAACTGCAGAATGTAGCAAAAACAATAGCCGAGAATATGAATTTTTCTATAACACAAAACTACAATGAGCAAAAAGTAGCAACATTCAAAGGAGTATATGCAGGTCAGCTACCAATAAACACAAAGGAAGACGAAATAAAAATACTAGTAAACAATGTAATTGCTGATGCTAATGCTTACAACTACGAAACAAAAGAACAAGGAGGAATATATAACTTCAAAAAACTAACTGGATATGATAAATACGACATATACCTATCAGGAGCAACTCCACTAATAGAAATAAGTAACGCAAACAACAAAACAAACAAAACATTAGTAATTTTTAGAGACTCTTATGCTTCAAGCCTAGCACCATTACTAACAGAAGGGTACTCAAAAATAACATTAGTAGATACAAGATACATTTCACCTAAAATATTAAACGAATATGTAAATTTCGAAAACGCAGACATCTTATTTCTATATAGCACACTAATAATAAATAACAGCATGGCATTGAAATAAAGAAAAACTAAACACAATTTTTAATTTTTACACAAAATTTATTGCAAATGTATAAAAATTATGATATTTTCTATATGTAAATGTTAAATAAAAATAGGTGATTAATATATGGAACAAATAACTACAGACTTTCTAAAAAATATTTTAGAAACTCAATATGCAAAAACACAAGTAAACAGTATTTTGGAGGGCCTAACTAAAAGTAGAAAAACAACAATTCGAGTAAATACTATAAAAACAAGCATGACTGAAATAAAAGAAATACTTGAAAAAGAAGAAATTTCATTTAAAGAAGTTCCATGGAATGACTTTGCTCTAATAATTGAAAATGCAGATGAAAGTAGAATACGCAAACTCCAAATATATAATAATGGAGAAATATATATGCAAAGCTTATCTTCTATGATTCCACCAATAGTACTTAATCCACAAGCAAACGAAAGCATCTTAGACATGGCAGCAGCACCAGGTGGAAAAACAACTGAAATGGCCTGTTTATCAAACAATCAAGCAATGATTACTGCATGCGAAAAAAATAAAATAAGATGTGATAAGCTTAAATATAATTTAGAAAAACAAGGAGCTAACAGAGTAACAATAATGCAGGAAGATGCAAGAAAATTAAGCGATTTCTTTAAGTTTGACAAAATCTTGCTAGATGCACCTTGCAGTGGTAGTGGAACAATAAACATAACTGATAGCAATTTAGAAAAATACTTTTCAAAAGAATTATATATCAGAGCTATTAAAACTCAAAAAGAATTATTAGAAAAAGCAGCAAAAATAGTAAAAATAGGTGGAGAAATAGTTTATTCAACATGTTCAATATTAAAAGATGAAAACGAAAAAATCGTGCAAAACATATTAAATAAGAACAATTTCGAAATAGTACCAATAAATATGAATATAACAGAAATACCCATATTGCCTACAACAATAGAAGGCACACTTTGTGTATGCCCAACTAAAATTTATGAGGGATTTTATGTTGCAAAAATAAAGAAAATAAAATGAAAGGAAAGAATATAGATGAAGTTCGTAGTACAAAGAGTTAGCAATGCTAGCGTGGAAGTAAACAGCAAAATTGTGGGAGAGATAGAAAAAGGATTCTTAGTATTAGTAGGAATAAAAATAGACGATACAAAAGAAATTGCTGACTTTATGGTCAGCAAATTAGCAAAGCTTAGAATATTTGAAGATGAAGCAGGAAAAATGAATTTATCAATAAAAGATGTTAAAGGAAAACTACTACTAGTTTCTCAATTTACACTATATGCCAACTGCAAAGGTGGAAACAGACCAGATTTCGTAAATGCAGCAAAGCCAGAATATGCAAAGGAATTATATGAATATGTAGTACAAAAGTGCAAACAAGAAGGCATAGAAGTGCAAACTGGAATATTTAGAGAAGAAATGAAAGTAAGGCTACTAAATGATGGACCAGTAACAATAATTATGGATAGCAGTGAAATAATGAATAAGTAAAGATTGCTTATATAAAACATACAATATAAACTAAAAAAAGAGAAAACGCTATTTATAATGTACCCAATTGAGAGGACACAGGAAAAAAGAGTGTCTTCCCATTGGGTATATTTTTGTGTATAATAAATACAAAGAAAGTAGGTTTTTGTATGAGTAATATTCTTTTTACAGATAGTGAAGTAAAGAAATTAAGAAAAAATAAATATGTTAAAAATGTATCAAATAAATCAATAACATATACGGATGAATTTAAAGAAAAAGTTGTATTTGAAACAGAAAATTATAAAAAATTTTCAAGACAAGTATTTGAAGAATGTAATTTAGTTACTCAAAAATATGGACTGGTTTTAAGTAATTATCAAATAATGAACTTGCTAGAAAAACGAAAAGAAGCACTAAAAAACACAAGATATATTTTACGAATATAAAAATGAAGCAACAGATTTAGTTATAGGTAATAAAACAATTTTTGGAGGAATACAATATAATTTTTAGTTGATAATCGCCTGCTTTTGTGATATAAATAGAGTGAAATAGGAGAAAAATACATGGAAAAAAATAGATGCAAATGGTGCAACATGCACAATTCATTATACATAAAGTACCACGATGAAGAATGGTGCCAACCCCAATTTGATGATAAATATTTGCTAGAAATGCTAATACTAGAGTCCTTTCAAGCAGGGCTTTCTTGGGAATGTGTATTAAACAAAAGGGAAGACTTTAGAAAGACCTATGATAATTTTGATATTGATAAAATATGTGAGTTTGATGAGAACAAAATAAATGAACTCATATCAAATGAAAAAATAATAAGAAACAAACTAAAAATAAAAGCTAGCATAAACAATGCAAAAGTTTTTAAAAAAATACAAAACGAATATGGTACTTTTCATAATTATTTAAAAACATTTACTCAAGATAAAACAGTTTATGAAACAGATAAAACAACATCTACTCTTTCAGACGAAATCTCAAAAGACCTGCAACAAAAGGGAATGAAGTTTGTTGGCTCAACAATAATTTATTCATATTTGCAGGCAATAGGCGTAATATATTCACATGATGAAGAATGTTTTTTATATAAAAATAAGGAGGACTAAAAAATGCAATATATAGCGTTATTAAGAGGAATAAACATAAGCCGGAAAAAACAAAATTCCAATGGCAGAGTTAAAAAAAAATTTGAAACACTAGGCTTTGAAAATGTAATAACATATCTAAACAGTGGAAATGTTATATTCACAAGCGATATTCAAGATGAAAACACAATAACAAATACTATCCATAAAAAGATAGAAGAAAAGTTCAAACTTGATATTTCAGTTTTTATAATAGAAGCAAGCAAACTAAAAGAACTTTTAGAAAATCAACCAGAATGGTGGGGAACAGCAAACAAAGAAATTTATGATAATATCATATTCATAATACCACCAACAACCTATGAAGAAGTCTATAAGGCACTAGGAGAACCAAAGCAAGAACTTGAAAAAATAAAAGATTACAAAAACAACATCTTTTGGTCATACAGCTTAAAAGATTATAGAAAAACAAACTGGTGGGCAAAAACAGCAAATACAAGCATAAGCCAATCAATTACAATAAGAACTGCAAATACAATGAAGAAAGTATTGGAATTGTGCCACAAGGTATAAATTATTTTAACTGTCGCAAAATTTGTGATAACTCAAAAATTTACAAAACAGCTATTGACAAAAGAGCAAGAACATGATATCATACGAACAATAGTTTACAAGAATTATATTTAACAAAAAACAATAAATTTTAAACTTAATTAAAAGGAAGTGTCTTTGTGAGTGGAAAAAACGAAATTATATTATTTGAAAATCAAGGAATAAAATTAGAGGTCAATCTAAAAGATGAGACAGTATGGCTAAATAGACAGCAATTATCAGAATTATTTAATTGAGATGTAAAAACTATAGGAAAACACATAAATAATGCTTTACAGGAAGAATTAAAAGATATTCCAACTGTCGCAAAATTTGCGACAGTTCAAAAAGAAGGAGAAAGAGATGTAACCAGGGATGTAGAATATTACAATTTAGATATGATTATATCTGTGGGATATCGTGTAAAATCTCAAAATGGTATTTTATTTAGAAAGTGGGCTACTAAAATATTAAAAGACTATATGTTAAAAGGATATGCTGTGAATCAAAAACGATTAGAGTATTTGGAAAAAACAATAAAACTAATAGATATAGCCAACAGAATAGATGAAAGATTAGAAGGAAACGATGCAAAGGAAATATTGAGAGTCATTGGTGATTATTCAAAAGCACTTGATTTATTAGATGATTATGACCACAAAACTTTGAAAAAAATAGAAGGAAATATTGATACAAGAAAAATTGAATATAATAAATGTGTTCAAATAATCAATAAGCTAAGGTTTAAGGAAGACAGTTCTTTATTTGCAATAGAAAGAGATAGAGGCTTAGAAGCAATTATAGGTAATATATATCAAAGCTTTGACGGACAAGACATTTATAGAAGCATTGAAGAAAAGGGTGCAAACTTCTTATATTTAATAGTAAAAAACCATGTATTTACAGATGGAAATAAAAGGATTGCAGCAACTTTGTTCATATACTTTTTGAATTATTATGATATATTATATAAAAATGGAGAACAAACAATAGATAATAATACATTAGCAGCTTTAACATTATTAATAGCAGAGTCAAACCCAAAAGAAAAGGATGTAATTATAGACTTAGTGATGAATTTTTTAAATAGTGAATAAAAAACATCTTTAAAACTGGAAAACTTGAGGAAAGTCAAACTACTCAAAAAATTAGAGTAGTTCAAAAAGAAGAAACTAGAAAGGTTTCAAGCGATGTGGCTTTTTACAGTTTAGATGCAATTATAGCTGTGGGGTATAGAGTAAATTAAAAAGAAGCAACTGAATCAAAATTATATTTCTGATTTTGATGATTTAATAAATGAAACAAAAAAATTAAATAACGTTTAAAATTTTAAAAAACTATTGACTCTCCCCTTACAGTAGGTTGTATAAATAAAACAAGGAGGAAAAATATGTATAAAATAGGAGAATTTTCTAAGCTATCTAAAACTACAATAAAGGCACTAAGATATTAAGATATTATGAAAAAGAAGGATTGTTAAAACCTACTTTTATAGACCAATATACTAGTTACAGGTATTATGAAAGTAGCCAGTTATTAGATGTTTCAAAAATAGTATCGCTAAAACAGGCAGGATTATCTATTAAGGATATTAAAAAGGTTTTAGATGGATATGACATGACAAAAATACTTGAAGCCAAGAAACGAGAATTAGAAAAAAATCTTATTAATTGCAATATTGAACTTTCTAAAATTAATTATTTATTGGAGGGAAAAAATATGAAGAATGAGATTTTTATTAAGGATATACCAGCATATATTGTTTATTACAAAGATGGAATAGTAGCTGATTTTAGCAAAATATCAGACTTTGCTTTGCAAGCAGGAAGTGAGTGTGCACAAACAAATCCTGAAATAAAATGTGTAACACCAGACTATTGTTACATAAGCTATTTTGATGGAGAATACAAAGAAAAGAACATTAAAATTAGATATGCTCAAGCAGTTGAAGAAGTTGGAAAAGAAACTGAAACACTTAAGTTTATGAAAACTAACCCAATTACAGCAATATGTATTTACCACAAAGGTGCCTATGCGAACTTAAGGGATTCATACAATACAATTTTAAAATATATTGAAGATAACGGATATGAAATAATAGACAACCCAAGAGAATGTTACATTGATGGTTGCTGGAATAAAGAAAATGAAAACGACTATTTAACAGAAATACAATTTCCAGTTAGAAAAAAATAGTATTAAATATAAAGCAGATAATTAGTTGATAATTATCTGCTTTTGTGATAATATAAGATAATCAAATTACGAGATTAAGGGAGATACAAAGATAAAATGAAAATAGAAAGAACAAAAATTAATAACATTCCAGCAATAATATGGGGAGAAAAAAGCCAAAAGGTAATTATTGCTGTACATGGAAATATGTCAAACAAAGAGGATGAAGTAATAAAAATACTAGCAGAAGATGCTACCGCTAAAGGTTACCAAGTATTAAGCTTCGATTTGCCAGAACATGGAGAAAGAAAGCTAGACACAGCATATTTATGCAAAGTTCAAAATTGTGTGAAAGATTTAAAAAGCATTATAGAATACGCAAAAACAAGCTATAACGAAATAAACTTATGGGCATGTAGCATGGGCGCATATTTTAGTTTATTAGCATATAAAGATGAGAAAATAAAACAATGCCTATTCCTATCACCAGTTGTAAATATGAAAATAATTATTGATAATATGATGCTATGGAGTAATACAACAGAAGAAGAATTAATGAAAAAGCAAGAAATAAAAACAGACTTTGGACAAACTCTATATTGGGACTATTATCTATATGTGAAGGAAAACCCAATAACAAATTGGAATAAAAAAACATACATCTTATATGGAAGCAAAGACAATATGCAAAATGAAGAAATAATAAAAAGCTTTTCAGATAAATTTAATTGCGAATTAACTATATTAGAAGGTGGAGAACACTACTTCCATACAGAAGAACAGTTGAAATATTACAAAGAATGGCTGAAAAATTTATAAAGAAAGGTGGTAAATATTATGAAAAAGAAAACAACAATAATTGTTATAATAGCACTGCTAATTATTTTATTAATTCCAATACCAATGCACTTAAAAGATGGCGGAACAGTTGAATATAAAGCATTATTATATAAGGTTTCAAAAGTTCATAGATTAACAGGAAATATAGAAAAAATGTATGAAGAAGGGGTTACGGTTGAAATATTGGGCTTGGAAATCTTCAATGATGTAAAATAAGACTATAAAAACAAGAGGAAGATGATTATGTTAGAGATTAGAAAAGTTTTAAATGAAGAAATGAAAGATGCTTTAAACTTAGTATGGAGAGTATTTCTAGAGTATGAAGCACCTGATTATACTGATGAAGGTATAAAAGAATTTAAAAAATCTATTGATGATGTGAATTGGGTTAATGCAAGAGAATTTTATGGCGCATTTATTGAAGAAAAACTAGTTGGAGTAATCGCAACAAAAGATGCAACTCATATTGCATTATTCTTTGTAGATGGTAAATTTCAAGGACAAGGTATTGGTAGAAAACTGTATAATAAAATAATCGAGTTAAATAATCAAGAATTTTTTACAGTAAATTCATCACCTTATGCACACGAAATATATAAACATTTAGGGTTTGTGGATACAGACACAGAGCAATGTATCAATGGTTTAAGATTTTATCCTATGAAAAAATAGTAAGTTGTAAGGAGGAGTATATGAATAAATTAAAAAATATTGAAAAATAACATATAAATATTAACTAAGGAGATAGAAAATGAATATACAAGATTACGGTTTTAAAAATAATATAAATACAGACAAAACTATAGCCAGAATTGTTGCTACACATAAAGATAGGTATGAAATCGTATGCAATGAAGGGCAAGGGTTTGCACAAATAAAAAGAGGTTGCTATTACGATAACCCAGATAGCATTTACCCAACAACAGGAGATTTTGTTGCAATTCAATGGAACCCAACTGGAGATAGTATGATTTATGAAACACTAAAAAGGGAAAGCTCTTTTTCAAGAACGGCATCAACTAGTGATAGAAATCACAAATTACATAATCAGCATGAACAGCTAGTTGCAGCGAATTTTGACTATGTGTTTATAATTCAATCATTAAATAATAACTTCAACTTACATAGAATAGAAAGATATTTAAGCTTAGCTTGGGAATCTGGAGGGATACCAGTTATAGTATTAACAAAGAGTGACTTGGTTCCAAATGTTCAAGAATATATTAAACAGGTTGAAAATATTGCATTTGGAGTAGAGATTTATGCAGTAAGTTGCGTAACAAAACAAGGACTAGATAACTTGGAAAAATATTTTTCAAAAGGAAATACAATTGTATTTTTAGGCTCATCAGGAGTTGGAAAATCAACACTTGTGAATACTTTGTATGGAAAAGAAGTAATGAAAACTTCTGAGATTCGTGAAGAAGATTCAAGAGGAAGGCATACAACCACATCAAGAAACCTAATAATGTTACCAAATGGTGCAATGATTATAGATACTCCAGGTATGAGGGAGCTTGGAATGTGGGATGCAGAAAGTGGAATAAGTAAAACATTTCAAGATATAGAAAAATATTTAGGAATGTGCAAATATTCAAACTGTACACATACAAACGAGCCAGGATGTAAAATTTTAGAAGCAATAGAAAAAGGCGAAATACAAAGAGAAAGATTTAAGGAGTATTTAAAGCTTCAAAAAGAATCAGAGTATAACACTAATTCTGAAGAATATTTGAAAAATAAAAGAGAGAAATTTAAAGAGATATCAAAGATAAATAGGCACAATAAAAAGTAATAGAAACCATTGAAAGTAAGTAGCTTTTGTGATATAAATATTCTATAAGCTTTTTTGGGGGTATTTTATGAAAGATTTTTTTAAGAACAATAAAACTAAAGTCGCTATAATAATTGGAGTTATAATATTAGCGATAGTAGTTTGCACTCTTGCATTTGGCAATAAAAATGAAAATAAAACAGAAAATTCAAAAAGACAGGAACCACAAAACTTAACTCAGGAAGTAGCTCAAAAGAATAACAAAAACGAAACAAATTATAAAAAAATTGCAACAGGAGCTGAAATATTAAACGAGGAATCAATGTTTACAGAATATACATTTACAACAAACAATAACTTATATATCTTTGATAAAGATAAGTTAGATGAAGGAATTTTTACATACGAAAAGGTATATGATATTCCAAGCAATATAAAGCTATTAAATATAATGCCAAATTATGGTGCTGATATAATGTTTGTTGACACAAATGATACTGTATATAAACTATATGATGAAAATGTTGATAATAAAAAAGCTGGAACAAACTATGAAAGCTTTAAAATGGCACAATACAGATTTGAAAAAAGTTATTTAGAATCATATTCAGAGCTATATATTGGCAAAAAAATGTCTTATGATTTTGTATCAAATGAATTAATTGTAAAAGATAATAAATTATATATACATGATTATGAAAGACCAGTAAACATAACAGAAATTAAAGGCAATTATGAAGGAGAGAAAATAATTAGAATATATAATGAAAAAATACTAAAAACAGATAAAGGCTTTTACGAAATATACAGCTATTACACAGGCAATGGACAAGATACAACAACAATGAAAATTGAACTTTTAAGTAAATATTATGATGAAGTTCTAACCTTTACATATAAATATGTAATACTAAAAGACTACACATTAATACCAATGAAAGACTTAATTCCAGACTATGGCGAGAACTACTACAAAACGCCAAGAGGAGAAAAGCCAGATTCATTTGTAATATAGCTTATAAAGGTGAACAAAAATGAGATATAAAATAACAAAAAGCAGATATTCTTGAACTTAAGGCAAAAGAAAAAACAGAGAATACATCAGGCTTTTGGTGGTGTGGAAGATACGAAATGCACAAATGGAGAATGCCAATTCATGATATAGATGTTGAAGAGAAAAATTTACTTCTATATGTATGAGGATAGGAAAAGTAAAAAAAGTTTGGTGATAAATACCAAAAAAAGATAAAAAATTAATTTTAAAAAAGAGGTAAAACAATGAAAAATTTTGGAAATGTACTATGGGGTATAGTACTAATTATAATAGGTATAATAGTAGGAGGAAATGCACTTGGCATTACAAACATAAACATATTTTTTGATGGTTGGTGGACATTGTTCATCATTGTACCTTGTTTTATAGGACTATTTAAAGAAAGAGAAAAAACAGGGAATATTATAGGGTTACTAATAGGCGTAGCATTATTGCTATCTTGCCAAAACATACTAGACTTTGATATGATTTGGAAATTAGCACTTCCAGCAGTATTAATAATTATAGGACTATCATTTATTTTTAAAGATACATTTGATAAAAAAGTAAGTGAAGAAATAAAAAAACTAAATGAAAAGAAAAATACTAATAATGAATATTGTGCAACATTTTCAGGTCAAACTGCTAATTTTGATGGAGAAAAATTTAATGGAGCTAACCTAACAGCAGTATTTGGTGGAGTAAAGTGCGATTTAAGAAATGCAATAATTGAAGAAGATGTTTTAATCAATACATGTAGTGTATTTGGAGGAATAGATATATTAATTCCAGATAATGTAAAGGTGAAAGTAAAATCATCATCAATTTTTGGTGGAGTAGATGAAGAAAAGAAAAACAAAATAGAAAATAATGAAGCACATACAATATACATAAATGCAACATGTATATTTGGAGGTGCTGATATAAAATGACAACAGCACAAAAAATAATAAAATACCTAGCAATAGCTTTGGCAATATCTATAATAGTTTCAATATTTTCTGCAATAGCAGGGGGAATATTTGGCTTAGCTAGTGTTCTAGGTTTAAGAAAAAATAAGGCAATAGGAGAGATGAAAGCTATAGATTTTGAAAACAGTGAAGTTGCAACGTTAGATATAGATGTGGCATTTACAAATTTAACTATAAAAACAGGAGAAACTTTAAAAGCAGAAACAAACAACAGTAATATTAACTGCAAACAAAACTATCAAAATCTACAAATCAAAGAAAAATCACGCAAGTGGTTTGGCAATAATGGTGAAGGCGATTTAGTGGTATATGTTCCAAAGAACATAGAATTCGAAACAATAAGAATAAATGCAGGAGCAGGAAAAATCAATATAGAAAGCTTAAATACAAAAGAGCTAGTACTTAACCTAGGAGCCGGAAATACAGAAATATCTAGGGTAAATGTAAGCCAAAAATGTAGCATAGATGGCGGAGTCGGAAAAATAAGCATTCTATCAGGAACAATAAATAACCTAGACTTAGATATGGGAATAGGCCAAACAGATTTGGTTTCAAAAATTACAGGCAAAAGTGATATAAATTCTGGAATAGGAAAAGTAAGTATAAAACTTCTTGGAGACAAAGACAATTATAAATTCAAAATCAATAAAGGTATAGGAGCAATAGACATTGCTGGAGAAGAGATGAAAGATGGCCAAGAATGGGGCAATGGAAAAAACTATATCGATATAGATGGAGGAATAGGAGAAATTAAAATTGATTTTTAATTAAAGGAGCAAATTATGAATGAAATAAAAGTTAAATCAATTTATAAACATTTTAAAGGAAACTTATACTTAGTTGAGGATATTGCAACACACAGTGAAACAAGAGAAAAATATGTAGTATATAGAGCTTTATATGGAGATACAGAGCTATATATAAGACCTTACGACATGTTTGCTTCAGAAGTTGATCATGAAAAATACCCAGATGTTAAGCAAAAATATAGATTTGAATTGCAAAATATAGAAAGTGTTAATAAATATAATGTAGTGGATAATATTCACGGAAGTCCCTTGCAAAATGTGTAAAACACTGCAAAAAGTCCTTCGAAAAATGTGTAAGTTTACACAAAAGTGGTTTGATTTTTGTGATAAATAATGATATACTATATATAATATATCAATAGGAGGGTGATTATATGTATAGAAGCAAAATGGAAGAATTAAAAAAATGGAAAGAATCATCAAATAGAAAACCTCTAATTATAAGAGGTGCAAGACAAGTTGGAAAAACATGGTTAATGAAAGAATTTGGGAAAGAGTGTTATGAAAAATGTGCATATATAAATTTTGATGATAATGCAAGAATGAATAAACTTTTTGATGAAGATTTTGATTTAGATACAATAATACAAGGTCTAAAAATAGAATCCGGTGTAAATATTGAACCAGAAAACACATTAATAATTTTAGATGAAATTCAAGAAACGCCTAAGGCATTAAAAGCGTTAAAATATTTTTGCGAAAATGCCAGAGAATATCATATAGTATCAGCAGGTTCTCTTTTAGGAGTAGCAATACATGGCGGAACTTCATTTCCAGTTGGAAAAGTGGATTTTTTAGATTTGACACCATTAAGCTTTTTTGAATTTTTAGAAGCATTGGGCGAAAAGGAATTGCTTCAATTATTAAAAAATAATGATTTTGATATGATTAATGTATTTAGCAGTAAATTAAAAGAGTACTTAAAACTTTATTATTATATTGGAGGAATGCCTGAAGTAGTGAGTTCTTATGTAGAATATAAGGACTTGTTAGAAGTTCGTAGAATACAGAAAACATTATTAGATGATTATGAACAAGACTTTTCTAAACATGCTCCAAGTAATATAGTTCCAAGAATTAGACAGTTATGGAATAATATACCTACACAGCTTGCAAAGGAAAATAAAAAATTTATTTATGGTCTGATAAGAGATGGAGCAAGAGCGAGAGAATACGAAATAGCATTATCTTGGCTAATAGATTGTGGTCTTATATATCAAGTAAATAGAGTAAATAATTGTAAAATACCATTATCAGCATACCAAGATTTTAACGCATTTAAATTATATCTATTAGATGTTGGTCTATTAGGTGCTATGGCTGGAATAGATTCCAAAACATTACTAGAAGGAAACGACATATTTGAAGAATTTAAAGGAAGTTTAACGGAGCAATATGTTCTATGTCAATTAAAACAATGTACAGAACTGGATGTGTTCTATTGGTCATCTGATACAGGCACAGCTGAATTAGATTTTATAACACAAATTGGAAAAAATAATATTCCCATAGAAGTAAAAGCAAGTGAAAATTTACAGGCTAAAAGTTTAAAATCATTTGTACAAAAATATAATACTAAAATTAATGTAAGAACATCAATGTCTAATTATAGAAAGGAAGATTGGATTATAAATATACCTCTATATTGTATAAGTAATATAGAGAAAATAATTAATTGAATTAATTTCATAATGATAAAAAGGAGAAAAAATAATGAACCAAGATTCAGAAATGCTAGAAGTATATACCGAAGACAACAAGACTAAAATAGGCATTGCAGATAGAGGAGTTGTGCACTATTGCAATTTATGGCATCGAGAAATTGCGTGTTGGGTGGTTAATGAAAAAAACGAAATACTCTTGCAACGAAGAAGTAGTAACAAAAAGCAATCCCCCAATATGCTATCCGTAACAGCAGGACATGTTGATTTAAACGAGCTTCCATTTGAAGCAACTTTAAGAGAAATAAAAGAAGAAATTGGACTAGATATACAACAGCAAGAACTTATTTTTCTTGACACATTCAAAGCTAAAAATCCAAATAATTATCACTTTAAATATGTATATCTTTTAAGAACAGATAAAAAAATAGAAGAGCTTACAATGCAAGAAAATGAAGTAAGTGAACTGCTATATGTGAGCATAGATAAGTTAAAGAAAATGCTAAAAGAACCAAACACAGAGCTTACATTTGCACATCAATATTATACACCAATTATATTGGAAAAAATAGAAAAATATATAAATAAGTGATTAATGAAAACACACATAAATAGCAAATTATATTGTTATGAAAGTGAGCTGGTGATATGAAAAAATATAGAACTCTAAAAAATAGAAACAATGTAAATGTTGATATGTACATATGCGAAACAGAAGATGAAAAGTATATAATTGCAATTTCAGAACTTCTAAAAAATAATGCAGAAATGTTTGTAGAGACATATAATTCAGGTAATAAACAAAGAAAAAACTATGAAGAAAATGTACAAGATGCAATTTCTGAACATGGAAACCAAATCGAAAACATACTTCTAGATGCAATTACAGATTTTCCTGTTGTAATGCCAATAATTCCAGATATTATTGATATGCCAGACTTCCAACAGTTATCATTAGAGGCCGTAAGAAATTTTAGAATACATGAAAAAACATTAAAATGTATTGAAGATGCTAGGAAGAAAATTAACGAGATTACTGGAAAAAAAGTAAAAGAAAAAATATTTCTTAATGGATATTCTGCTTCAGGAGTTTTTGCACAAAGGTTTGCATTAATTTATCCAGAAACCATTGGAAGATGTTTAATTGGAGGTGCAGCCGGAAGTATACCAGTACCTACAAAGAAAATAAAATATCCAATAGGAATAGAAGACTATGAAAAACTATTTGGCAAAAAGTTTGAATTTGAAGAATATAAAAAAATAAAATTTGGGTATTATGTAGCCGAAAAGGAAGAAAAAGAACCTGGAAATTGGAGCATAGATGGAGAAAGGTGTAATAAGAATGATGGAAAAATAAGAGCTCCAATGCATGATATGTCCTTTAGAGAAATAACTATGCCAAAAGAAGTAGGAAAAAAGCAACGAGAACTTTTAGGGCAAACTATGAATGAAAGGTATAAAAATTCTATAGATATAAATAAAAAATTGGGTATAGATATAGAAGGAATAATACTAAAAGGTGCGGACCATGGAAATATATTTAACCCACAAAAAACAACAACATCACAGTTTTTAGTAAAGCAACTATTAGAGTTTCATAAAAACAACGAAAACACTGTACAGTTAAACCCAAAAGGTGAAGGCTGTTGTGAAAATTTAGACTTATCATTCCAAAATGAAAGAAATAAGCAAAGAGAAGATGATTACATTAGATAAATGAATTTATGATATTATAGAAAAAGTAATCTTTATAAGAGGTGATGTAATGAAAAAATTAAATTCAAATCATTTAAAATTAATTGCAATTATAGCAATGACAATTGATCATATTGCAGATTTAATCTACCCAGGAATGCCTAATAATATTATTTCAAATATATTACATATAATCGGTAGACTAACTGCACCTATTATGTTTTTCTTTATTTGTGAAGGTTTTTATTATACTAAAAATTTGAAAAAATATATTTTAAGATTATTTATTTTTGCAATAATATCTCATTTTGCATATTGTTTCGCTTTTGGAATAAATTATATACCATTTAGTTCCGGAAATATTTTTAACCAAACAAGTATTATGTGGTCTCTTGCTTGGTCAGTAGTTGCTCTTTATATTGTAAATGGCAAAAATAATTTAAAAGAATGGCAGAAATGGATATTAATTATTTTAATAAATGTTATAACCTTTTCAGCTGATTGGAGTAGTATAGCAGTAATGGCAATTTTATCTATGTATTCTAATAGAGGTAATTTGAAAAAGCAAATTATAGGTATGAATTTTTGGATTATGCTTTATGCAGTTATTTCATATTTATTTGTAAGTAAAACCTATGGATTAATTACATTAGCAGTTATATTAGTATATCCTTTATTAAAGCTTTATAACGGAGAAAAAGGCAAGCTAAATTGGATGAAATGGTTGTTCTATTTATATTATCCACTACATTTAGTTGTTATAGGAATATTAAGACTAGCAATATATGGGAACATACCGTTATTATTTAATTAGATAATAATGAAAAAGCATATATTCATAATTGGGGCATAGACCAAAACACCTAAAGAGGATAATATACAACCTTTGTGGAATATTAACAATTATAGATTGGTTTACTATAAGTAAAAAAGCAAAACAATTAAATTTATCAAAAGTAAGCATGATAATGTAACATGAAAAATATAAAAAACATATAATAATAGTTGCAATAATATTGTTTTCTATCAGTTTAATAAAAAATTTAAATAACTCATTATTATATAATGTATGTAATGTTTAAGTGCGCAATTTCTAATTAAAAATGGTAGAAAAAAGTGCAAAATTTTATTAAAATTTAATTATCAGAAGAAAAATCTTTTGATCAAAATTTTAATAGGAGGAATTAAAATGAAATTTAATGAAAAACTAGTAATGTTAAGAAAACAACAAAATTTATCACAAGAACAAGTTTCAGAAAAATTAGGAGTAGCAAGACAAACTGTTTCTAAATGGGAGTTAGGAGAAACAACCCCAGAAATGGATAAGCTAATCATAATAAGTAAATTATATGATATTACATTAGATGAACTAATGAAAGAAGACAATGAAGGAAAAAATGTAAATGATCCTAATAATACGAATTCGCAAAAATTAGCAGGAATGACAATTAAATTTCTAAAGGGCATAGGAATATTCATTTTTATAGCAGCAATATTATATGTATTTATTATGATAGTGGGACTTATAGCATTTAATAGACTTAAGACAGATAGTGGTTCAAAAACAACTATAATACAGACACAAGAAGAAGTTGAAAACTATGCAGAATAAATATTAAACAGTAAAAAGATAAAGAGTAATATTTAAAAAAGAATTGGATTTGAAGAAGTGTGTTCAAAGTGTTAATAAAAATGATCCCTCAAAAAGATTTACTATAATTAACCTAGCAGAATGCTTATCATTTGATACTTTGTTACAGGAGGTTTGATATATGAGTGATTCAAAAGAAAATGTTGATGTGTTAAAAATGTATGGAGAAGATAGTACTACACAAAGAGATGAATTTTTAAAAAAGCATAACTTAAATGAAAAGGGGCTTACTAGTAAACAAGCTGAAATTAATATTAAGAAATTTGGTCTTAACGAAACAAAAAAGGCTAAACCTAAGAAGTGGTATAATTATTTACTACAAAGTTTACTAACACCTTTTAACTGCATTTTAATTGGTATTTCAATTATCTTAATATATACAGATATATATTTAGCAATAGAACCAAGCTATGCAAATATAATAGTTATAGCAATTTTAGTTATAGCAAGTACCTTGTTAGACTTTTTTGAGTCATACAGATCTAATAAAGCAGCAGAAAAATTAAGAGAAATAGTTGAAACAACTACTACGGTTATTAGAGATAACAAAGAAATAAATATACCAATTAAAAATGTAACATTAGGAGACATCGTTTTATTATCTGCTGGAAGCATTATACCAGCTGATTTAAGAATAATCGAATCAAAAGACCTATATGTAGGACAGGCTTCATTAACTGGAGAATCTGATAATATAAAGAAAACCGTTGAATTAGAGAACAAGCAAGAAGAATTAGACAGTATATCAGATTTTGATAATATCTGTTTTATGGGTACAAATGTTGTATCTGGTTCAGCAAAAGGTGTTGTAATAAAAGTTGGAGATTCAACATATTTTGGAAAAATAGCAAATACTGTAACTTCTGGAAAAGAAAAAACAGCATTTCAAAAAGGAATTGAAAGTATAAGTAAATTATTAATTAGAATTATGATTTTTATGATTCCAATAGTATTTTTAATAAATGTGGAAAAACATGATATTATTCTAGCATTTACTTTTGCTGTTGCAATAGCAATTTGCATAACACCACTACTGTTACCTGTTATTTTATCTTCAAGTTTATCTAAAGGTGCTGTGAGAATGTCAAAAAAGAAGACTATTGTTAAGAAGTTAGATTCAATTCAGAACTTTGGAGCAATGAACATATTCTGCACAGATAAGACAGGAACATTAACAGAAGACAAGATTGTTCTAGAAAAATATTTAAATGTAAATGGAGAAGAAGACTTCAACATTTTAAAATATGCCTTTTTAAATGCCTATTTGCAAACAGGACTAAAAAGCAATATAGACGAGGCAGTAGTTGCTAAAGCTAAAACTATTGGAATTGAGAATAGTGTAGAAGAATATAAAAAAATAGATGAAATTCCTTTTGACTTTTCTCGTAGGTGTTTATCTGTAGCAGTAGAAATAGATAATAAAGATGAATTAATAACCAAAGGCGCTGTTGAAGAAATTCTAAATATTTGTACAACATTTGAATATAAAGGACAAACGGAAAAACTTACAAATAAAAAAATAGAAAACATGAGAAAAATTTGTAAAGACTTAAATGAGGAAGGTTTTAGAGTTGTTGCCATTTGTAAAAAAATTATAACTAATAATAAAAAAGATTTTAATAGCACTGATGAAAAAGAAATGACTTTATTAGGTTTTATTGGTTTTCTTGATCCACCAAAGGAAAGTGCAAAAGAAGCAATAGAAGGTTTAAATAATGCAGGAATAAGAGTTATGGTTCTTACAGGTGATAATGTAGAAGTTACAAGATGCGTTTGTAATAAAGCAGGGATAAATTCAAAAGAAATCATAACTGGAAATAAAATAGATACATTATCAGATGTAGCACTATCAAGATTATTAAAAAGAAATAATATATTTGCGAAACTTTCTCCAATACAAAAAGCAAGGATTGTTAGAGTTTTAAAACAAAATGGAAATGTTGTTGGATATATGGGAGATGGAATAAACGATAGTCCAGCGTTAACAAATTCCGATGTTGGAATTTCTGTTGATACTGCAGTTGATATAGCAAAAGAAACTGCAGATATTATATTACTTGAAAAAGACCTTAATGTACTATTAGATGGTGTAATGGAACGGAAGAAAAACATATGTAAATTTAATGAAATATATAAAAATGGCAACAAGCTTCAACTTTGGGGAAGTAGTTTCAGTAATTATTGCAAGCATTGTACTACCATTTTTACCTGAAACACCAATTCAACTATTAGTAGAAGGATTATTATATGACTTTGGTCAAATGACAATTCCGTTTGACAATGTAGATAAAGAATTGATTAGAAAGCCAAAAAAATTAAATATAAAAAGCTTAAAAAGGTTTATGTTTTTTATGGGTCCTGTAAGTTCACTATTTGATATAGTTGTATTTTTACTATTATGGTTTGTTTTCACAGTTAGAGATGTTACGCACTTTCAAACAATATGGTTCACTTACAGTATAGTATCAAATCTAATAGGAATGCACATTATAAGAACGGCAAAAACACCATTTATACAAAGTAATGCACATAAAGCAGTTTATATATCTTCAATTTTGTTAATTATAATAGGTATTTTAGTACCATTTACACCACTGGGAATTGCAATAGGCTTAGCACCAATTGCTTTAAAATATATTTTCATGATATTTGGAGTCACATTCTTATATTGCATTGTAGCAAGTTATGCAAAGAAAATTTATATAAAGAAATATAAGGAATGGATATAGAAATAATTGAAGATAAAAATTAAATTTAATTAACTAAAAAATAAAAAGAAAATGAATAATAATTTGGGGAGAAAAGTATGTTGAAATGGATTAAAGAAAATAAAATTATTTTAATAACGATGCTAATATTTGAAACTGTGGCAGTATCGTTATTTGTCTCAACAAAAAACTTATTTTATTTGTTGAATTTCAATTATATAGGAATTTGTATATCACTTGGAATGTACTTAATGTCGCATAAGGTTAAATATGCAAGAAACTTTGTTCAATGTGCTGTTGGATTATATATGCTTGCGTATTTAGGAATTATATGTAGAGAAAATATGCAAATTGAAGGCTTTTGGTACTACTTGTTTTTAGGCGTATTTGAAGCTGCAACAATACATTATTTTGTAGCTAAAATAGCAGGACCATTATTCTTTGGCAGAGGTTGGTGTGGATATGCCTGTTGGACAGGAATGGTATTAGATTTGCTACCATATAAAACCCCTAAAAATAGTAGAAAAAATTTAGGATGGATTAGATATATAATGTTTTTGCTATCATTAACATTTGTGGCATCTCTATTTATATTTAAGGTAGATAACTTAGAAAATATAATGTTTTGGGCTTTTATAATTGGAAATATAGTGTATTATGCTTTAGGAATATCACTTGCTTTTATATTTAAAGATAATAGAGCTTTTTGCAAATATATATGTCCTATAACTGTTTTTCTAAAACCTGCAAGTTATTACTCATATTTGAGAGTTAAATGTGATCATAGTAAATGTATTAATTGCAAAAAATGTATAAAAAATTGTCCAATGAATGTGGATATGTTAGATGACTCAAGAAAAAGAAAAAATGGGACTGAATGCATACTTTGCTGTAACTGCATTAAAGAATGCCCTAAAAATGCACTTAATTTAAAGTAATTATACGGGAGAAATAATTTAAGATAGGAGGTGAATTAAATGAATCAATTAAAAATAGGAACATTTTTAATAGTTGCTTATATGGCTAAAAAAGATAGAGAAGAAGATAAGAAATAAATTATAGATGAAGGGATATTGTATAATATGAATAAAAAATTATTAATTATTACTTTGATTTTTTTCCTAATAATTATTGTTTTAGCATTTATTACAAATTATGTAGATACTGGTAGAGTGACAACAGGACATGAGCCAAAGTGTTGCATAAAAATAGTTAGCTATGATGGTAGTAAAGTAACCTATTGGGGATTAGGCTATAAAGTAATTCGCTATGTTGGCTTATCTCCAAATGAACCTTATGAAAATAATATTGGTGTTAAAATGGGCAGTTGGTTTATGAAATATGAATTGCCAGAGCCTGATAGTACTTTAAATAAAGATCATTCTTTTTTTGGAAAAGTAATTGAATCTACAAATACTTATATTATAGTAGAACCAAATGAAGGTGAAGGAGAAAGAAAAATAGCTGATAAAATATCTATTTCATTAGAAAAAAATAATGATGCACTTTATGAAATAGGGACAAATGTAAAAATAACTTATCATGATAATATTATGGAAAGTTATCCGGCACAGATTAAAGCAACAAAAGTAGAGATAAAATCTGCTGATAATTTTGAAATACTTTTTAAAGAAAGACAGAAAACAGATAGTTACAATAAGAAGTATGCAATATTAGATAAAACTGAATCTGATAAGTATGATTACAATATATATGCCTACAATGGTAGTGTAAACATAAGAATTGATAATAAAGAATATTCACTAAAACAAGTATTAACAGAAAACAAAATAACGATGAATGAAATTATCGAAAAAGCTAATCAAGATGAAAGAAATGGAAAAATAAAAGTAGAAATGTATAAAGATGGTGGAAGTATTTTATACAAATACGATAATTATGCAATAATTAAATGCCATACATTAGAAGGAAATAGAGATGTATATATTGGTAGCAAAGATATGAGCATAAATGATTTAAAAATATAACATTTTTTATGTTTGCTTAACAATTACAATATTGCTTCAATAATAAAAAAGTCTAAAATAAAAATTGCAATATAGTAGTAATAGTAGGTCTGGAGGAAACAATGAATTTGGAATTTATAAAGAAAACAATAATGGCTTTTGCGGTATCTATATTTTTAGGTTATATTATAATTAAAACAAAGGATTTATTAACAAGAATAGTAGTTATACCTTTTTTGATATTTGGAATTAGTTTATTTATAAAAAATATTTGTTTAATATTTAACAAAAATAAAATTGCTAAAATATTTAGTAAAATAAATGTAATATCATTCTTTATATATTATTTTGGATTCCTTATTTATTGGGATTATGTGGCTATAACAAACAAAGATTATATATTAGTAGCATTTTCTTTATTAGCTTGGGCTGGAGGAATATTTGCATTATATAGAAGATATTTAAGACTAAGAAATACAGATAAAATTGTAAGATAAATTATATTTTTTAGGAGGCAATAGAATGAAAAACAATAAACGGAGAATATTTCAAGTAATTCAACTTATCTTATTTTTAGGCATGAGTGTATTTTTATTTTTTAGAAAATTCGATGGAAGTGGAGCAGAAAATACAGCAGAGATAAAATTAATAAGTTTGGCTATATGGCTGGGATTTTATCTATTCATTTTAGCTATTGAATTTGTAGTACGATTTTTGACAAGGATAGGTAAAAAATAATTGCAAATTACACAATTTAGTAATTAGTTGGAAAAATAGTAATTTGAAGGGGAGGAATAAAAATGAATGAAATAAAAATTAAATCAATTTATAAACATTTTAAAGGTGATTTATATTTAGTTGAAGATATTGCAACACATAGTGAAACGAGGGAAAAATATGTGGTATATAGAGCACTATATGGAGATACAGGATTATATATAAGACCTTATGATATGTTCGCTTCTGAAGTTGACCACGAAAAATATCCAAATGTAAAACAAAAATACAGATTTGAATTACAAAATATTAAGAGCGTGAAAGAAAAATAGATAACAAGATTAGTAATTAGTTAAAAAATAGTAAGTTATCGAGGAGATGTATTATGAAATATAGTGCATTATTAAGAGGAATAAATATTAGTGGCAAAAATAAAATTTCAATGAGTGAATTAAAAACAGAGTTAGAAAATGACAAATATCAAAATGTTACTACGTATCTTAATAGTGGAAATGTTATTTTTGAAAGTAGTATTGATAATAAAGAAACAATAAGGAAAGATATAAACAAGATTATATATGATAAATTCAATCTTGAAATACCTGTTTTTATTATAACTACAAGTGAACTTGAAAATATATTAAATCATTGCCCTAATTGGTGGGGAACTGATAATAAAGAAGTATATGACAATCTAATTTTTATAATTCCACCTACAAAATATAATGAAGTATATAATACTATTGGAGAGCCAAGCAAAGATATTGAAAAGATTGAAGAATATAATAATTCTATATTTTGGTCATTTGATTTAAGCAAGTATAGAAAAGCAAATTGGTGGATTAAAACTGCAAGTACAGATATTAAAGATAAAATTACAATTAGAACAGCAAATACAATGAGAAAAGTGCTAGAATTAAGTAAGCAATAAATTACAATGAATAAGTTAGAACAATTAAATGCAAAATATAAATTCATAAAAAATTCACAAAAATTAGCAATCTACACTTGACATTGCTAAAATTAGTGATACAATATAAATGTAATGAGAATTACATATATGTGCATACCCTTGAAACAGAGTATCAACACATAAAAAATTATTTTGTAAAAGGAGTGGTTTTTATGATGATGATACCAAGAAAAAGGAACGAATTTGATTTGTTCAGAGATTTCTTTGAAGGAGATGATTTTTTTCCAATTAGAAGAGAAAGTGCAATAATGAAAACAGACATAAAAGAGAAAAAAGATAAATACATTATTGAAATGGATCTTCCTGGATATGAAAAAGAAAACATTAAACTATCATTGAAAGATGGATATTTGGAAGTAACAGCTGAGGTTAATAAAGAAGATGAAAATGAAGAAAAGGACAAATTTGTTCATAAGGAAAGATATTACGGACATTGTTCAAGAAGTTTTTATGTAGGAGAACAAATTAAAGAAGAAGATGTAAATGCAGAATTTAAAAACGGTATACTAAAAATTTGTATTCCTAAAAAAGAAGAAAGAAAAGAACTTCCAGAAGCAAAACATATTGAAATTAAATAATATTGTTTATAAGGAAATGGTTTTATATAGAATCATTTCCTTATTTTATATATAAATTACAATTTATATAATAGTTCTATAATTTTATAGAGGCGTCAAAATGTCGCCTCTATATTTTTTGAGTATCTTGCTAAAAGCCACGCTTTTAGGCTCTTATTGGGATTCGGGACGTCTCCCTCCTCCTGCAAACTTTAAAAAAGTTTTACTCTATTTCTATATTGTAATTTAAAATAAAAAGAGATAACAATTCTCTTTTTAGCATAACATTTATTAATAATGTTATGAAGGAGTTAGGTTGTTTGAAAAATAATTACAATTTTTACGTTGTTAAACTTCACTTCGAAAATCCTCAATGTGCAATAGCACACCTGCGTTTTTTTTGTTTGTTTGCCTAATAAAAATTTAATTTTTTTCCAAACGTGTAGATTTAACTTCGGAAAGGTAAAATAAATTATGAAACTTACAATAACAGAAATACAAGGCACGAAATATGTTCAAATTTATTTGACAGAAGATGAACTCCAGAAAAAAGAAACAAAAGATTTAATTAAAAAGTATAAACAAGAAAAATATAGTATGGCTATTTTCGTAACTGGAAAAGAGAATTATCCCGAGATTCTTGGAAAAATAATTACGAAACAAGTGGAATTAAATAGAAATGTATGCTAACATGAAAAC
>ERZ827168.1686-NODE-1686-length-29337-cov-4.688034_pt1 | contig 29337 bp, 35 predicted proteins | sample MGYA00519868_ERZ827168 | MGnify/ENA primary metagenome ERZ827168 (study PRJEB31778, sample SAMEA3449271) | human gut metagenome | biome: human gut; feature: human-associated habitat; material: faeces | place: United Kingdom | collected 2010/2012 ...
ATGTCAATACGCTTCGACCCTTTGTTTCGCTTGCGCCACGTTTTTAGCTCCAAAAGCATTGCGCCAAATCGGGAACCCACGGTTTTTCGGAACGAACTCCGGAAGTGCTAACGAACCTCTTTTGTGGGAGGTTCGTTTTGTGTTGGGAATGGATAACGGCGATTGACTCTCGCGTATGTCAATACGCTTCGACCCTTTGTTTCGCTTGCGCCACGTTTTTAGCTCCAAAATGGATTCGCTCGCTTGGTTGCGCTACGCGCAATCTGCGCTGTTCTCACCCCTGCGGGGTAAAATGTTAACGCATTTTATCCTTCCCGAAAGCCTTGGTTTTTCAGAACGAACTCCGAAAGTGCTAACGAACCTCTTATGTGGGAGGTTCGTTTTTTGTTGGGAATGGGGAGGGGATAGAAGTATTGGCGGGGCCAATCTTCGTAAGGGGCGTCAGCCCCTTCAATGGCCGGCACGCCTCGTGCCCCCTTCTATGGAAGTGCGCCTCGCACCCGCCGAACAACTCCCGAAAATTTCCGCACCCTGCGCAGATATGAGCGAATCCGCGCAGAACCCGCCAACGCGGAATACTCCTCCGCGCCGCAGTACTCCAATGCGCCGCTGAATAACCCCAGAAACTCCAACGTGAATTTTCACGCCTCGCCTCAGAGGGCGCGTATGCTTTCGGTTATCGCCTCCGCCGCCTGCGCGAGGTCGCCGTCGGTGTGCGCCGCGCTCATAAAGCAGATTTCGTACGCGCTCGGCGCAAAATAAACGCCGCGTTCGAGGCACCCCCAGAAGAATTTTTTGTAGAGTTCCGCGGAGGACGCCATCGCGTCGGCGCAATTCTTCACGCGGTTTTCGCTGAAAAAAAACGAGAAGAGCGACGCCACTTTCGGCGTTTGCAGCGCGATTCCCTTTTCCTTCGCCGCCGCCTGCGCCGCGCTTACAATGAACTCCGACTTCTTTTCGAGCATTTCGTAGGGGGGATTTTCGCGGACCATTTTCAGCGCGGCGATTCCTGCGGACATCGCGAGCGGATTTCCGCTGAGCGTTCCCGCCTGATAGACGGGGCCGAGCGGCGCGAGGAGCTCCATTATCTCGCGCCTCCCGCAAAACGCGCCGACGGGAAGGCCGCCGCCTATTATTTTGCCGAGCGCGCAGAGGTCGGGCATAATCCCCTCGCGCGCCTGCGCCCCGCCGGCAGCCGCGCGGAAGCCGGTTATGACCTCGTCGAAAATGAGCAGGCTGCCGCTCTTCGTGCAGGCGTCGCGCAGCAGCCGCAAAAACCCGGGCTCGGGCTCTATGAGGCCGACGTTCGCGGGATACGGTTCGAGAATCACGCACGCGATTTTTTCGCCCAGCTTTTCAAAGCATTCTTCGACCGCCGCCGCGTCGTTGAAGGGAAGCACTATCGTAAGCTTTGCCAAATCCGCCGGAATGCCTGCGGAGTCGGGGTTGCCGAAAGTCAGCGCGCCGCTGCCCGCCTTGACGAGAAGGCTGTCCGCGTGCCCGTGGTAGCAGCCCGAGAACTTTACTATCAAATCTCTGCCGGTGTAGCCGCGCGCCAGGCGGATTGCCGACATGGTCGCCTCCGTGCCGGAATTCGTCATGCGCACCATCTCGGCGCACGGAATCATGCCGCAAATTAGGCGCGCCATTTCGAGTTCCGCCTCGCACGGCATTCCGAAAGACGTTCCGTTCGAGAGCGCGGACTCTATCGCCGCGCGGATCGTCGGATGGTTGTGCCCGAAGAGCGCGGGCCCCCACGAGCACACGAAGTCCACGAGCTCGCGGCCGTCGCAGGTCTCCACCCGTGCCCCCCGCGCCGAGCGCGCGAAAAACGGCTCTCCGCCGACCCCGCGAAAAGCGCGCACCGGAGAGTTAACCCCGCCGGGTATGAGTTTTTTTGATTCCGAAAACAGCTCTTTGGAAGTCATTGAAGCCCCCTCTTGATTGATACCGGTATTTTTCTGTCCGTCGAAAACGCGACCGCCGAAAGCTTCGGGCCTATCGGATACTGCGAGCGCTTGTACTCCGCGCGCGCGACCTTGCCCAGAACGTCCTCAACCGCCGACCTGTCGAAGCCCGCCGCGACTATCTCGGAGGCGGATTTGAAACCCTCTATGTGCAGGCGCAAAATCGCGTCGAGAACGTCGTAGGGCGGCAGGGAATCCTCGTCTTTCTGCCCGGGGCGCAACTCGGCTGACGGCGGCTTGTCTATGGTGTTCTGCGGAATTATCTCCCTGCCCGCCTCGCGGTTTACGAGGTTTGAAAGGCGGTAGACTTCCGTCTTGTAGAGGTCGCAGATCGGGGCGAACCCGCCGTTGGTGTCGCCGTATAGCGTGCAATAGCCAACGGCGCATTCGCTCTTGTTGCCGGTGGTGAGCACCAGATGCCCGAACTTGTTTGAAATAGCCATGAGCGTCAGCCCCCGCGCGCGCGACTGTATGTTCTCCTCCGCCACTCCGCGCGGCAAGCCGGCAAACAACCCCGCGAGCGCGCCCTCAACCGCCTCGACGGGCTTTTCTATCGAAACCGTGTGAAATTCTATGCCCAGATTCTCCGCGAGCGCCGCGGCGTCCGTCCTGCTGTGGGAGCTCGAAAACTTGGACGGCATCGACACCCCGACCACGCGCTCCCGCCCGAGAGCCTCGACCGCGAGCGCCGCCACGAGCGCGGAGTCTATGCCGCCGCTGAGCCCCACGACGACGCTCCTTATGCCGCACTTGCCGACGAAATCGCGCAGTGACATTACTATCGCGCGCTTCAAGTCGGAGTCGCCCTGAAAGTCGAAGGCGTCCCCGTCGTAGCCGTCCAGCGAGTCCGTGTCGATTACGAGCGCGTCCTCCTCGAATTTTTTAAGGCACTTTGAGGCGGGCTCCGCGCGCGAGGAATCGAAAATCCCGCTTCCGCCCGCAAATATCACGGCGTCGTTGCCCCCGACAAGGTTGCACCAGACGAGCGGAACCCCCGCCTTTCGCGAGACCTCGCACAGCAGGCCGCCCCTGCGCCGCACGGTGTCGTTTGCGGTCGAAAAGACGCTCGCCGAAATGTTCACGAGCAAATCGAGCCGTCCGCCGCCGCGCTTCAAATCCGAAAAATATTCAAGCGGCTTCGGGAAATTTTCGTAGCGCGGCGCGGTGGGCAGCGACGGGAGCGTCCAAATGTCCTCGCAAATCGTCACCCCTACCAACTTCCCGCAGATTTCCGCGACCCCGAAATCGCGCCCGGGGTCGAAGTTGCGCGGGTCGTTTAGCGCGCCGTAATTGGGCAGCAGCATTTTGTCGCAAATCCTGGATACTTTCCCGCCGTCCAAAAGATACGCCGAATTGCGCGCGCCCGCCGGCCCGCCGTCCAAGCGCGGGCAGCCGACTATCGCCGGAATCGGCAGGGTTTCTGCGAGCGATGCGAGCGCGTCCTGCGCGGCTTCCACAAACCTGTTGTACCCGACCAAATCTCCGAGCGGATAGCCCGACACCGCACATTCGGGAAACACCGCAAAGTCCGCGCCGCCGCGGGCGAGCCGCGCGCAGACGTCCGATATTTTGGCGGCGTTGGCGGAAAAGTCGCCCACGCGCGCGTTTATTTGTCCGATTCCGACTTTCATCTAAGGCGGAATATTTTTTTATTCCGCCGCGCTTTTGCAAGCGTAATCGGGGACGCGGCGCGCGGCTATTCGCGGGAGGAGTTCGCGCGCGCGAGCATGTACAGCAGCCAGCCGAGCGACGACACGAAAGCCGCCACATACGTGAGGGCCGCGGCGTCCAGAACGCTCTCGACGCCCTCGGACTCCCCGCCCGTTCCGACTATGCCGAGCTCCCGCAGGCTCTCCTTCGCCCGCGCGGAGGCGTTGAACTCCACGGGTAGGGTGACGAGCTGGAATACCGTAAGCACCAAGTATATCGCAACCCCGACATAGAGGGTCGCGACGCTGTGGAAGAGAAAGAAGCCGCCTATCATGACGATCGGCAGGAGCTGGCATGCGAAATTCGTCACCGGCACGAGCGCCATGCGCAGGTTGAGCGGGGCGTATCCGACCTTGTGCTGGATTGCGTGGCCCGCCTCGTGCGCGGCGACCCCGAGGGCGGCGATGCTCGTGCCGTAAAAGTTGTCGCGGCTGAGGGCGAGAACTTTTCTCGACGGGTCGTAGTGGTCGGTGAGGGTGCCGTCTATCGGAACTATGTCGACGTCGGAAATCCCCGCCGAGCGCATTACCGCCGCAGCAGCGTCGCGCCCCGTAATACCGGAGGCGGAGCGGATTTGGGAATAGCGCGAATACGCCCCCGAAACGCGGGCCTGCGCCCACAAGCCGACTATCATCGGCACCACTATCAAAATAAGAAATTCCATCTATATTATGCCAGTTTGAATTGTTCGCAAAAAATCCGATTTCCCCCGAAGAAAGGGAAATTTTTATTTCCTTACATATCTTATAACGTCAAAAAATTCGTTTTCTAAAACGGTTTCCCTTTCTTCAAACAGACCGGAAAAGTCAGGGAAGAACACGTCGCCGTCGGGCGAGAGCTTCACGCGGCTCAAAACGAGCTCCGAGCACAGCGGCAGGGCGGCGCGGTAGAGGGCGGCGCCCCCGCAAATCCACACCGTGCGCGGGTCGCCGTCGTAGGCGGCGGCGGCCTCTTCGAGCGAGGCGAACGCGCGCGCCCCCGAAACCTCCCCGAACCGCGAGGTTATGACCGCGTTTTCGCGCCCCGGCAGCGGGCGCGAACCGAGGCTCTCCCAAGTCCTGCGCCCCATGAGAAGCACCCCGCCGAGAGTCGTCCGCTTGAAGTGCCTGAAATCCTCGGAGATCCTCCACGGTATTTCAAGCCCCCTGCCTATCACGCCGTTCTCGGCCACTGCCGCTATCGCCTTGAAATTAGTCATACGGCAATCGGAGCCTTTATGGCGGGATGTGGGTCGTAGCCCTCGAACGAGAAATCCTCAAATGTAAAGTCGCCGATATTTTTGCGCGCCGGATTCAAGCGGAGGGTCGGCAACGGCCGGGGGTCGCGGGAGAGCTGCGTCTTTACCTGCTCGATGTGGTTTTTGTATATGTGCAGGTCTCCGAAAGTGTGTATGAACTCCCTCGGCTTGTAGCCGCATACCTGGGCTACCATCATCGTGAGCATAGCGTACGAGGCGATATTGAACGGCACACCGAGGAAGAGATCCGCGCTGCGCTGGTAGAGCTGGCATCTCAGTTCGCCCGAGCCGTTGACGTGGAACTGGAACAGCGCGTGGCACGGCGGGAGCGCCATCTTGTCGAGCTCGCCGGGATTCCACGCGCTCACGATGTGCCTGCGCCCGAAAGGGTCCTTTTTCAAGCCCTCGATGAGCCTGTCTATCTGGTTGATGCTGCGGCCGTCGGGCGCCCTCCAATCCGTCCACTGCGCCCCGTATATGCGCCCGAGATTGCCGTCTTTGTCTGCCCACTCGTCCCAAATGGTCACGCGGTTGTCGTTCAGGTATTTTATGTTGGTGTCGCCCTTCAAGAACCACAACAGCTCGTAAATTATCGAGCGCGTGTGGAGCTTCTTTGTTGTCAACAGCGGAAAGGAACCGCGCAGGTCGAAGCGCGCCTGCGCCCCGAATACGCCGATTGTGCCGACGCCCGTGCGGTCGGATCGCTCCTCGCCGTTTTCGAGGACGAATTTGAGCAGGTCGAGATATTGTTTCATAATTGGCGTGCCGAAATATTAAATTGAAGGGAGCTTATATCGAATAGCACGGGCTATGCAACCACAAACCTGCCGCGGAGCGAGGCGGAGGGTCTGGAGAGAGAGTTTGTTTGTGTGGGGGGAGCGCGGAACAACAAGCATATGTTGCGCGCCCGCGCGCGGAGAAACAGCCCCCGAAAAGGATTGGCGTTTTATGATAAACCTCTCGGAGCCTTCAAACGCCGCGCACTTTCAAACGCGGCGCGCCGCTTTCCCAACACTTTCCCCGCTGTTCCTAAAAAATATTCATTTTTTTCTTGCATAGGATGGGCAAAAGAGTACTTTACACGAATTATTATTTTATTGCCTGACTAGCTCAATCGGTAGAGCAGTTGACTCTTAATCAATTGGTTCAGGGTTCGAGTCCCTGGTCAGGTACTTCATTTAAAAGCCCGCAATCCGCATAAGCAAAGGATTTGCGGGCTTTTCCGTTTCAGGGGAAAATTAACGCCGCCAACGCAAAACGCCCCAAAAAAACGTTAATTCATATTGAGACATCTCCCAACTGGAAAAGAAACGTTTTTCATCTCCTCCCCAAACCCTATTTTCTTATTATATTAGCCTGTACTAAGAAAATGACACCAGACGTATCGCGTCGGAAGATTTGAGGAAAAAAATCGAACGTTTGGAAAAAAAGGCTTGATATTGTGGGTTACGGTCAGATTGACGCAGAAAAAATAGAGTCGTCGTTTGAGTCTATGCGCGAATACCTTAGTTTATTCATGGACAGACATGCGGAGAGATCGCCCGAATGGAACAATATTGAGAAATTACTGAAATGTCTGGAATCCCATCCGGAAAACAAATCCAAAACTTCTGAAAAAGATGCTTTGGATTTAGCGGATACGGGGTCAAGTAATATATCCGGAAAACACGAAGATCCGCCCAAAATAGAAGATACAGGGGCTAGCGCGCCCCCCCGGACTAACTGAAAGTACGGCAAACACTTCGAAAACTCCACTCATAGAAAGACTTTCCGTTTTGATGAGCGGCTTTACGGGCAATGAAGGATTAGCGTCAAAGCAAAAACTGGTAAGCAACATCACAAAAATAATTAGGGAAAGCGGGCTCGGTTACGTTCCAAAGGATCATCCGAGGGCCATGCAGATTGCGTGGGAAATCGTAAAGAAAGGCTTGGACGTAGAAAAGCTAAGGGGCGTTGAGACAGTCGCGGAATTATTCCACAATTTCTTTCCAAACGGCAATTCCAAGGAAGGAGGGCTATAATGGTTTCAGAAGTAGAGTCTGCCTATTCTAAAAAATTGGAAATAGGGAGTACCGAGTTTAGACCAAATGGGCTGGGGTTTATTAGGGCAAGCTCAGCTTTGGAGCCACAAAGTGCCCTAAAGCCGGCTCGCGGGACGGGACACCCCCCCCCCGGGCACTACGTAACCTAAAAAGAAAGCCGGTTCCACAGAAAGCGAGCGCCAATGTATCATAAAGTTGCGCTGTACCGAAGAGGAGAAGGCCAAGACAAAAGTTATTGCCAAAAGTTGCGAAATGGACGTATCCGAACTTTTGCGCGAGCTTGTAAACAAGCATCTTGCCGGGATAAAAATCCCCACATTGAGGCCGGTACGCCGGAAGTACCAATTCGGCAGATTATATAAGGCATACAGGGAATTGAACCGCATAGGGGTAAACATCAATCAAATAGCCAGAGCTATAAATACAATGGCAAAAGGCGGAAGAGCCCATGAGAGCTTTCCCGAAATTCTTTGTAAAATTATGTCAACAAACAATCGCTTGGACGTGATATTGGACGTCGTCTTAGAGGAGGATGGAAAATGATTGGCAAGCGAATAAACCCGGATAAGGACTTGGAATATCTCTTGGGAAATACCGATTCAAAAGGGCGAGATAGGACAAGCGAAGTTGTAGGCGGAGGGAACTTGATGGTAATAATGCATATGAGGAAATACGCCCGAGGGTATAGGGAGCCGTCGCTTACGTACGTTTACCGCGAGAAGCGTCCGCTTAGCGAGATAGGCGGAATAGAATTTGAAGAGCGCTTGAAGGAGTGCATATTAAAGACCTTTTCCCCGGGCTTTAAGCATGAAGAGTTCTACTATTTATTTATCAGGCACCACAATCCGGACAAAAGCTACGAGTTAAATTTTTACACGCTCTGCATGGTAAATAACAGGCAATTTACGCCGTATTTGCACCGGCGCGATATAAAGGCCCACAAGCTTATGGGTAAAATGCTGCACCAAGAAAATCCAAGACTTAGCGATCCAAACAATAAGAAGAAACTTCTTAGCGCGAGCGTGCGGCTGGGTGAAAAAGGCAAAGAGCTTTATTTGAGGTGTACCGATTGAGTTTAGATGGAATAGGAAAAGGCATCGTACGAACGCGGGAAGATCTGCTTGGGATATTGAAAAGAGAGGGGATAGAAATCCCGCGCCAAGGCAAGGATTAGTTTACGGTGAAGCGCGGCGACACCCGCATAAGGCTGAAAGGTCCTTCCGCCGAAAAGACATTTGATATAGTAAATGCGGATTTAAGGCAAAGTGCTGAAGTGGACTACCGCAAGTTGTGGGGGGCCGAAAACAAGCGCCGCCACGACATTACGAAGTCAAGATATAAGCATTTAAATGAAAGGAATATAAAAGATCATGAACGAGAAGATAAACAACAGGAAAGACATGCAACCTATATTGGACGCGATGTTGGAAGTATCGAAGGAGAAGATGAAAAACCTGATTCGGGATTACTTATCGAACACAATGTTGGGAGTTTTTACAGGCAAATTTTGTAGTTAAAAAATCATGGTTCATGATAAGTTTTTGTATCTTTAAAATATCAAAAGTTTTTGTCTGTTCAAAATTCCCAAAAGTAAATTTGGCGATTTTACAGTTTAATTGTAAATTTGGTCCTATGGAAACACGCATAAAAACCCAATTCGGACCTATAAGGTATGAACGCTCAACAAACTTCCCTTTGCAAGAGGGCGCATTTCTAAGCCAATCTATTAAAGAGGCGTTTATTTATTTAAGTTCCTCTTTGTCAAAATTGAAAAAAGGAGAAATTGATGAAAATTTAGTAAATTCTCTTTTTAATGACAACAAGGAGCTTTTACAGATATTGGAAAGTCTAATAGAAAAGTTTAAAAATAAAGCGCTAATATGCAAGAAAGAGCGCGCGTATTCAGACTCCGAAGGTAACACAGATACCTCGGTCTTAGCAAGTGTATCTGAGGGAGGTGAAATAAAAATCTATAATGCCTTCTTTAATACAAAAGAAATAAAAGACAATAGAGCCGGAGTAATCATACACGAGGCGTCCCACCTTGCAGGTTTAGAAGGAGGATCAAATGTAAATGAAACAACTGCGAACCTCAACAGTGCCGAGGCCGTAAAAAACTTCTGCCTTTGCGCGTGCGACAAACTTTCGCTCGAAGAAATAAACCGTGAAAAGGAGTCTCCCGAAAATTCCAAAGATGAAGAACCGACTTACCGCCCCGATCAGCCGCGCGCGCCCAAGGGTCAATCGGATGGCGGACAATGGATTTCAGAGGGTGGCGGTAGTGGCGAATCTTCAAAAACGGGCGGTTCAGAAAGTAAAAAAACAAATTCCGATGCCGGCGGAAGTTCAAATATAAATAATCCGGAAAACATTGGGTCCTCCTCGAAAACTGAAGGCAATCCCCCCAACGGGGCAATCAGCAAAACTCTCCGATTTGGTAAGATTGGCGAAGATAGAAACTCAACCGGAGAGTCCGTAGATTTTAAAGACACATTTAAAGTCGGAGATTACAATTACGAAGATAATATTGAAGGGCACAAAACAAAAAGTGGCATATGGTCTGCGTTCGATTTTTCGGACAGTGAATATAAACCAGAGTCGGATGTAACGGTAATTGTTCGCCTAGAATTTGAACATGACGAAAAGAAGTGCATAGATGTTGCATACGACGCAAAATCAGACAAAAACGGATGCGTTAAAATCGACCGCATATCTATAGTTGATAAAATAAATGAGCCGGGATGGAATTCAATAGCCGATACAGATGATAATCTGGATATAAGAATGAAAATCTCGAGTGTGGAGGGCCGTCCTAAGGAGGTTTTCGGCTCGGACAACATTATAAAGAATCCTCTTCCATCTACCGATATCAGATATTATGCCCAACTACATGCTAGTTCAGACAAAAAGTCGACCTATGCCCAGAGAGACAAGGCGGATGGTGGAGTTATAAAGAATTATACAAAAAATCCTAAAGAAAAAGAGATATACAGCGGGGCGGTTAGAATCAATTTATACGAAGAGCGAGTGACTGAAATTGATAGCAACTAATTAATTTGACAAACTATTCTCATGATAATAGACATATGGCATCATGAGAATAGTTGTTTTTTATTTAACTATAATTTTAAGTTTTTCGGTATTGGCTGCCGGAGAAAATAACAATGATAAATCTAAAGAAAAATCCGAATACTACCGAAAATTAAATTTAGCAAGAGCGTATGAGCGCGGCACTGTATTAAAGAAGGACGAAAGAAAGGCTTTTTTTTATTATTCTAAAGCTGCGAGAAATTGGAATTATACAGAGCCGGAAGCATTGGAATATTTGGAGAAGAAAGCAAAAGAGGGGAATCCATATGCCGAGTTGAGTTATGGAACATACTACGATGATGATGAGCGTAGGTCGTATGATCCCGGAAAAGCTTTTTACTGGTGCTCAAAAGCTGCCGAGAAAAACATTCCTGTTACTTTAAATAAATTAGCTCTTATGTACATCTTCGGCCGTGGAGTGAAAAAAGATGTGAAAAAGAGCAAAGAATTAATGTTAAAAGCCGCTGAACTTGGAGCTGAAAATGCACAAGAATACCTTGTTCGCCTATATAGTGGTTATGATAATATAACAGAACCCAATTATAAAGAAGCGTTTAAGTGGATTGAAGTACTTGTAAAAAAAGGTTCTTTATCCGCAAAATACAATATGGGGGTATGCTATTTTTACGGCTGGGGAGTGCCTGAAGATAAATCAAAAGCGGTAGAAATTTGGAAATCAATTTTGGAGGAAGTTGTAGGAAAAAAAGATTACATCAAACATAAGGTATGTCGCACTCTCTATGAATGTTATAATAATGGGTTGGGAGTTACAAAAGACGAAGAAAAATCTAAAGAAGTGTTATTATTTATATCCGGAGATCCATTGCGTTATCGCAAAAACTTAGAAAAGGTTTTAGAAGAATATGGCACTCTTATTCGATTTACATTTCAAAAACCGTTTTATTAAAGTTCCATCCAAATTCCGTGTTATTGAAATTCCATTCTAATAAAGATAATAATTTGTAACAAACTCCCAGATTGAGCTGCGTTTGAGCGTCTCTTTATTAAGCGACTTTTCTGTGCAATTTAACAGCTAATCTCCCAAAGAGAAAGTAGAGTATTGCATCAAGCGCCCTAAACTTGAAATAGATAGGGCGCTTATACGCCTTGCGAAATTGGGAGATGACGATATATTAAAAAACTCGTCAAAGGAAATTTTGCGGAAGAAAGCGGAAGATTTAAAATTACGCAAAGATCGGTTAAGGGAAGTAGAAAAGGAGCATTCCGCACTTCATGAGAAGTTCGATATGGGTAAATTGCAGATTGAATCCGTGCGATATTTTATTCGTGGGACATTTCAAAAAATCCATTCGCAAGAAGACGGGTCTGCCGAACGTCCCTGCCGTATTTGGCAAGTTAATAGATTCCTTATAGCCCCCCGGTTGCCTTTTAGCAACGGAGTTGAGGCGGTTTTAAGATAAGAGAAAAACTAAAAAATCCTTAAGTGGCCTTCCGGTAATAAAAGTTTAATATGCCTCCGAGCCGTTGCTTTTTTACGATCAGACTCCTGTCTTTCGCCGATTTATAAAGGACTTTACCTTTATTTTCCTCTCTCGTTAAACGCAATTCTTCGTAGTGCTCATTCTCCTTAGGAGATATAAGCTCATTATCTAAATTCTGATGAAGTCTTTCGGTGTTATAGTATATTTCATATTCCGAAACCGCCTTGTGGAGCATTCCTTCCGATAAAAATATAAAATTCCTCAGACATTCGTCCTTTATGCTCTTTACAAACCTTTCAGCATAGGGATTGCATACGGGCGACGGAACTTGTTGCACTTTTATACCGCTATTTTCCAAGATTCTCTTAAACTTTTGCGTATACAGAGGATCCTTATCGCAGAAGAAAAACCTCTTGCCCTTTAAAAGACCGTCAAAATAATCCGTCATCTGGATTGCAATCCGTTCCATAACCTCGCCGCAAAAACCCTTGCTTATATGCACTATCTTCACTTTCCTTGTTGCGCAATCTACCACAAAAAAGACCATATACCTAACCAATTCACGCAAAGTTAAAACTTCTACAGTAAAGAAATCGGCGCTACACATTAGATGAAAGTGGCTCTTTACAAAGGCTGTCCAACTCTTATTGACCTTGTGTTGCCCTCCGTTTGGCAAAGGGTCAAAGCTGTTATCTCTCATTATTCTCCAAACAGTAGCTTTGCTTCTGCGAATACCTATTTTAAAGCTCCTGCGATTCTGCCTGCTCCCCAATTTATATTTGATGAAGCCATCTCGCATACGATTTTGCGCACATATCCTTTTGTCTGTTTTGCCAAGCTTGGATTTGGATTCTTTGCGGTATATTTCTTCGCAATTAGCCTATTGTACCAGCGAAGGATAGTTTCCGGCGTTAAAAACTCGCATTTTTTAAGAAGGTTCCAAGACAACTTTCTTCCTTTCTTTGCCAATATCGCACGCTCGGAATCGGTATACTTTATGCGCCTGCCGTCGGATTCTAACTTTGATTTTAAAATTCGATTGGCTGCCAGCAAATAGTCAATCATATGCGACTTTTCCTTCGATATCCAATTGGCAAGCGTCGTCAAAAATAGTATCTTAATCTGAGTGGGAATATCCATAAGTCTATAAAATCAATCCCAATACTATATCAAAACTCTCTTGATGGCAACTACGCAGTTAATCATTCATTTTGAGAGGCTTTTGGGATAAATCTTAAAATACCTCTCTGCATCTTCCTTAGTCGCTACTCCTCGGTAGTGTTTAAAGAGTATGTCCGTGCCTTTGTGGGACATTATCAAAGCCGTATCTTGGAAGTCTCTTTTCCAAGCAACGTGGTAGCTTGCAAAACTGTGCCTGAAAGCATTGTGGGGCGGTATCTTCTTTTGTGGGAATTTGCCGTTCTCGTCTGGAGTTTTTAACTGTTTCCCATTCACGAGTAATCCCGCTCTGCGCAATGCACTCTCTCGGCGTTTCTTCCACTTGCGCTCGCACCACCCAAAGGCAGACTTTGGCGTCCGTTCCAACCAAGCCCATAAATTGTCTGGGAGGTTTTCTATATAGTTTCTGCGGTTTTTCTTGGTCTTTTCAGCGGGCGTTAAAATTCCTTGCCGCATTCTAATTTCTTCGTACTCAACTCGCGGAATAGCAGACGTTCTCATTCCAGCAAATAGCCCCAGAGCCATTAAGCCGCAGACTTCTGGATCTATCTTTTCATTTGCTCGGAACAATCTCTCCGTTTCCTCCACAGTTAGTATTCCAATCTCGCCCATTTCAATCTTGGGCAATTCAAGTCCCTTGGCTATGTTCTTTTCAATTAGTTCGTTTTTCTCAAACCAGTTCCAAGCGGCAGTTATATTGGACCTCCAATTCTTTACCGTGACTGGAGCAAATTTTAGAGATTTTAGCCAATTTTCCAACTCCTTGCGGCTTATATCTTGCAGGAGCCTATCGCCAAATGATTCAACAAGAACTTCCAAAACGCGTCGGACGTGCCTTATATGTTCGGGCTTGGCTTTTTCAGCTTTGCGCATATCCCGCAGATATTCGTCGCAAGCGTCCCAAAGAGTTAATACACGCCTTGATTTGTGGTTCTTTGCCCAAAATTCCCACATATCGCGGAAACTTACGTTCCCTCTGATAGACTCAATATAGGCGATGTCCGAAATTGTATTTTCGTCAATTCCCAAAAGAGCCTCAAAAGAGCGCTTATCCAAATGTCCGTTAAGCCTTAGAAAATCCTCCCTCGCTTCCTCCGTTTCAAAGAACCTTGAATGCCTTACGCCACCCTCAATCCAGAACAGTTGATAGGGTGATTTTCTACCTTCACAGTATCTCTTAGTAATCTTCGCCATAGTGGCTTAATTATAACCCAAAACAATCCCTTTTGTCAAGATTATTGTGGATATAAATTAATTTGACTTGCGACACTCTCAAAGTAGTTAACGAGATAACTTATTAAAATCCAACTAGATATTTTTGCGAATAATGATTGTAAAAAATCTTGAATCTAATAGTACTTTGGGTATGGTATATAAAGCATAGATGAATTCGTCAATTATGGACATACCAAAAATCTAACATGATAAAGAAGAACGATATACTGATATTCTCCGAATGTTTGGAACAAGGTGATGAATATGCTCTTATGATTGCGCTTGATGACGAGTTTACTCCGTCTAAAGTTCCAATGGTTAAGGTTAAAGAGTTGAACACTGATCTGCCATTACCGCCAATAAATGTATTTGAAGCAAGTTATTACAAAGTAATAGGACACGCAGAAAAAGGGGATACCCCAGAGACGATTGTAAAAAAATATCTTCCAAAAGATAAGTGGCTTTCAAAATAATGAGAAGATTAAGGTCAGTAGAATTATTTTCTGGAGCAGGTGGCTTGGCTATGGGACTTGAATCTGCAGGTTTCCGGCATAGAGCTATGATTGAGTTTAATTTGGAAGCTTATAATACATTAACATCCAATCTCAAAAGTTTTTATTCTTCATCAAGGAACACAGAAATCTTACATCAGGATGTAAGAGAGGTTAATTACGACAGGTTTTCTTCTGTCGACGTAGTTGCAGGAGGACCTCCATGTCAACCATTCTCATTGGGAGGGAAAGCCAAAGGATATAAGGATACAAGAGATATGTTTCCTGAAGCTGTACGCGCAGTAAGAGAGCTTCAACCTAAAGCTTTCATATTTGAAAATGTGAAAGGACTATTGAGACCTGGATTCTCGAGTTATTTTAATTACATTCTATTGCAGTTAACATATCCTTTTGAAAAGATAAGAAGTTGCGAGACTTGGGAACAACATCTATCACGATTGGAAAGAATCCACACCGCAGCATCATATATGGGATTATCATACAGAGTAGTATTTCGGCTACTTGATGCTGCAGATTACGGTATTCCACAACATAGATTTAGAGTTTTCATTGTCGGTTTCCGTTCTGACTTGGGAGTTTAGTGGAACTTTCCTAAGAAGACTCATTCATATGACAGTTTAATTTATTCCCAATGGATAAAAAAAGATTATTGGGAAAAGCATAAAGTTGCGAAAAAAAGTATCCCCAATCCCTCGGAATACTGTTATAGCCGAATCTCATTCTTAAAGGAATCAGGATACATTCCCATATTAGCTCCTTATAAGACGATAAGAGACGCTATATCAGACTTACCTGACCCAAGAGCTAAAGATAAAGAATATCCTAATCATGATTTTCGAACGGGAGCGAGGCCATATCCAGGTCACTCAGGAAGTTCATACGATGAACCATCAAAAGCACTAAAGGCAGGTGCTCACGGAGTTCCAGGTGGAGAAAATATGATTGCATATTCAGATGGTACTTATAGATACTTCACGGTCAGAGAAGCTGCACGTATCCAAACATTTCCAGATAAATACATATTTGATGGTTCTTGGACAGAAGCTATGCGACAGATCGGGAATGCAGTCCCAGTAAAACTCGCGGAAATTGTTGGAAAAAGTGTCTCAGATCAATTATTACATTAGTGCTTAATCATGAAAAGAATAGATGAACCAACCCCTTACAATCCTTTAGATAAACGTAACTTGGGCGAGAGTGCTACTCGTGCAATGTTGCAGACAAAAATACATAAACTTCCTCCTACTGAATTTTCTGGATCTGGAATCTATGCAATTTACTATAATGGTGATTTCGTTCCATATATTGGAATTTCAAAATCTAATAGCGACGGAAACTTTACATTGCCAATCTACGTAGGGAAGGCTATCCCTGCTGGTGGACGAAAGGGAAAATTTGATTATTCAGTACGAGGAAATTCTTTGTATAGACGTCTTTGTGAACATGCTGAATCCATAAAAGCTGCCTCTAACTTAGATATAGAAGATTTTTTTGTCGTTATCTGGTTGTTGATGACATCTGGATTCCTTTGGCAGAATCATTGCTTATATCTATGTTTTCCCCGCTCTGGAATATAGATATAGAAGGATTTGGAAACCATGATCCAGGTAAAGGTAGATATGCACAGAGTCCATCAGCATGGGATGTTATTCATCCTGGTAGGGAATGGGCTAAACGACTAACTGGCACAAAACCATGCCTCGGGGAAATATATAGAAGGATAGAAGAATATACAAAACACTTATCTAAAGTATCATGAATTTCAATATCGTCGCCAAGTTGTGGTGCGGAGTGGCGGTTGCAGTTTAGTTGCACGTTTGGTGTGCTCAGGATTTTGTTGAACCCTAATAATCAAGTAGTTGCAAACAGGGGTGTTGTCTCATAAATAAGCCCGGATTCAGAACTTGCTGAAAATGGGCTTGTTGCGTGAAATTTTAAACGGAGAGAGAGGGACTCCGCAAGGCGACGTAAGTCGTTAATCACCAGTAATTGCTACTTTTTTCAGTTGTTATTTAGTTGCAAGCGGTTTCTTTATAGAATAGGATATATGTGCTTGAAAATAAATATTATACTGACAATGGTTCAGGATATGCTTGCAAGATTTCTCCATCTAACTCTTTTCCATTTGAATGTTTATTTCTCTTCTTCCCATCAACTCCCCACGTTCCCCATTGTTTAAAGAAAAAAGCCACATTGTTTTGTTCGCATTGAACTCTAATATTTCTCGCCCAATCAGGATTCATTCGTCTTGCTTGATTTCCAGATTCTCCACCTACAATTACCCAATGGATTCCTGTTAAATCTAATTTACCTAAATCTTCAAGTAATGGCTCCGCAGATATAAAACGAATTGAAGCATTGATATTACGTAGGTAATCCATTCGAGGAACTCCACTCTTTTTATCTTCAACAGTAACCCCAAGCCAAACATTTTTTGGACATTCTCTTTTGGCAAAATATTCTGCAAGCCGTTTTTCCCTTTTTGTTAGTATCTGGTATGTATGCTGTGGCGTTTCTTTTATTACATTGAATACCTTGTCGATAAAATCGAAGGGAACCTCTTTGTGAAAAAGATCACTCATTGAATTTACAAAGTATTTCGTCGGTTTTGAATTTTTCAATGGCTGAATCAATCGTTCGGGTAAAGTCTTTACCTTGAATCCATCTTTATAAGCTGAAACACCCATCGCTTGCAATCTACGAGCCATTACTTTTGCATAACAATGCCTACAACCTTCTGAAATCTCGTTACAACCAATAACGGGATTCCAAGTTTCTTCGGTCCACTCTATTTTCGTTTGTTTCATTTTCTTATTTTTAAATATACTTTCTTTTTCCCTTGATATGTTTTATCGACGATTCCATATGTTTCTTTTGTCGGAGAATAGTCATCAAATTTTACTATATCAATTGGCGTTACTTCATTTATAGCCTGTAAAGTTTTTTGTATCATTTTTATAGAGAATCCAGCTGTTAGTCCGAACAACAAGACATCATAATTTGTAATGTTATCTCTACTTTTTAAGAAAGAAGTCAAGTTGCTTTCAAATTCCGATATTTTTTCTGATTTGAATTGTCTATAAAATAATGGCAATGTCATATCTACATTCGGATCATTATCTATATTAAAATTAGCATCGCCAAAATCTGGAGAAATAGACCAACAGGCTTTTTGAAATTTTTGTAATCCCAGTATATGTCCAGAACCGAAAAAAACTCCATAAACATTTGGTTTTTTTTGTATTGTAAATGGGGCAAGGTAATATTCCCGATTCTTAATTAAGGGTCTAAAAACTTTATCAAGAACTCTACGATGAATTAGATGTGGAGCTTCATTTTTTAATGTTCTAATGTCATCATCAGTTAAATGTGGAAAATACTGACGAGTAATGTTTAATTCTGCAAATCGCTTCATGAAACTTGAACTGAAAAACATTAGAAAATCTACTCGTTGGAATCCCACAATTTCACTAAAAATAGAGTCATTTATATTTCTGACTCCAAATTGATCTAGGATCAGTAAAGAAGCTTCATGTTTTGAGTTTAAATTTGCTTTATATTTATTAAAAGCAACCTCAAATTCGCAACATTCTACATTCTGCTCAACCCCGATATAGTTATTATTGGCAATACGTTTTTTTAATTCTTCGATATTTTTTGCATTTGAGTCCGAACAATGAATTTTTATTTTAAGGTTCTTATTCCTTCCTGAATTCCCATTATTTAAAAAATCTTGAATTGCATCACATATTATAATAGGCGAACCATTATGTCCATTAGAATCACAACCAGCTCCAGCAAAAAAATCGTATATAGTTATCTGCTTCAAAGTCGGATCTGTATTTACGGCAAAAGTTGAAAACCATTCAACAACATACAGCCTGAACAATTCCAATTTTGTAAGAGTGCCTTCATCAAATGGTTTATCAAAAAATGAATCAATATCCATGGACATAAATAATATTCGTAACTTTTGTAGTTGTTTCTTATAAGATTGTCGATAATATTTATATTAAAATTTTCAGCACCGCGCATAGGATTGCGATGAGGATTCCTATTTGCCACACCGCAATCTTTTTGAACGTCTCGATTTCGGTTTTGAGTTCGATAAGTTCGTCTTTCAGACCTTTCTGCCCGTTGCCGAATACCGTATGCTCCAAGCCGTCGAGACGCTTCATTATGTATTCGATGTCTTTGTCCTGCTCGCTCATTTCCCTACCTGAAACGCCTTTCTGGTAATCCCTGCTCCTATGTATGCGCTAATCAAATTAGCCATCAATTCCTTCCAGACATCTGCCAGATAGAAACCTTTGACGTAGGCGACTCCGAACGATTCTTTTTCTGGAATTAAGCCCCAGAGCCAGCCTCCGCTTTGTTCGAGCGTCTCCACGGCTACTGGAATGTCTTTGAAAAACGCGAAAATGAACGGGCAAACACCCAACATTACGAACGCTCCGACAAGCATTACTCGTCGTGTCCATATCCCGCCGTCGCCAAAACGTTTGAAAGCGGCGTCGTGAACGGCAAGGTCTGCCGTCTGCTGTTTCTGTAAGGTTTCCAGAACGGAATTGAACTTCTGCGTGTTCATAGCCGACAACTGCCCAAGTATGGTGACGACCATACTCGCCATTCCGCCAAGAACGCCACTATCCCAAAGTGCCGATATTGCTTCCATTATTCCGCCTCCAGTCCTTGTGCCACTTTGCGCTTTGCTTCTTCCGACTTCCAAGACGCAATAACATCTTCCGTCAGCGCGGAATTATTCGGCGGCAAACCCTCTATGCTTTTGGGCAGAGAGAAAGTCTGCATATTTATTCGATTGCATTCGGAATCTATGGCTTCGCAAATATAGCGGTTGCCGTAGAATCCCCTAATGCCTATTATTTGGGCGAAGTCGCTTGCATCCTCGCCGAGTTCAACTCTTGCAATGTATTTATTCATATTAGTTTACTTTCGTGAAAATCAAGTCAATCGAACCGCCGCAAGGGCACGCATACATAGAGGGCACTTCTATATACGAGAATCCGCTTACTGCGCCACGTTTAGGATAGATGTTGTATGGCGTATTTGCGGCAACTGCGGGAATCTGCTCTTCGCAAATGTAGCCGCCTCCTAATGAAATTCTGAAAATATTTTTCATCATCTCGTCTTCGGCGGTGGACGTATCTGCTATTGCGGTATTGAAACGTAAGACAATTTGCGAAATTTCAAATCCGCTCGGGAAGTTCTCAAAATACTCGTTCAAGCCATTTGAGAACGACGAAATATCAAAATGCTTGACGTATGTACTCGACCCGTCGGTAGGCAGCGAATAAACGCCGCTTGCATTTATGTCAATGGAGGAACACCCCAAATTCTTCCATACGCCCGAGTTCGCGCTTCCATAGAAGAAACCCTCTATGCCTTCGAGTCCGTATAAGTATAAGTCGCGCAGATAAATTGCGTCTGTCGTTTCAGCTTCCAACCTGTAATAACTGGAATTTCCCTTGTACATACACAGAGTCGGACGCCCTGTGAATTTTGAAAGCAAGGTAATTTCCACGCTCTGCCATTCGTCTTTCGGCAATATGTAGCCAGAATTGTCGATAGAGTCCGTCTTGGAAATTATCGTACCAAAAGACGACGGTGTAAAACTGCCGATTTTAAGTTGAACTTTTGAAACGTTCGGATTGGCAGTCGGGATATAAATATTGAACTTAATCCTGTACCGAGTACCCGCCTGCATAAAGCCGCCGCTTCTAAGATAGTAATCGTGAGTCGCGTTGTAGCTTGTAACGCTTGGAGTAATTTTTAGGGCACCGCTTTTCCCTCCAATATTCGCACCTCCTGTACCTTTTGCGTTATATCCGTTATTTGCATAATTTGCGGAGAATGAAACTTGCGCTTGCGTAAAATGCGATTTCAATAGTCCCGTAGGCGGGTAAAGTCCGTTTACAAAGTCTTCAATGGAGTAGTTCAACTTGGCAGTTGTCCCCTCTTTCGATGTCAAGGGCAGGAGTATGGAATTTGAATATAGCATATTCTTTTTAAGCCCCTTCCACGACAAAATTACCGAAGGATTATTTATTGAAAAGTCCTCGGGAATGTTGCCGGACGCCACAAGCTCCAAATTCTTATAAAGCTTTACCGCTCTTGAATCCATAGTAAGCGCGACTATGTCGCCGTATTTTATCGGGTTTGAAATTGGCAGTAATACTTCTTCGATGTTGCTTTCTCCCGATTCGGAATCGTAAGTGTATTTTGTACCAAGGCTAAATTTTGTTCCGTTATCGCTTATTGTAGGATAAAAAAAACCGTAGTCTGCATATTGCGGACTGAACAAATTTACACTGCTTGCCGTATGCGGCAGATAGGTTGTGATGAAAGTAATTTTTTCGGGACTGTAGGTAAATTCGTCTCCGATTCCCTGCCCGTAATTGCCGATGATGTAAAGCCCGTAGTCCGACAGAATGCCCGACTTCCCAAGCGGCGCAAGCTTAGACCTGTGCGGGACTTCGAGGTTGTCCCTACAAGCCGCCTTGTCGTGCAGGTCGGCAAAATCTGCCAAGCGTGTGAGATATTCGGCATCGGATTCAGCTATTGAGCGCACCTGCAAATTGGTTCTTGCCGTTGCAAGGTCTGTTAAATCCGAAAGGTTGCTTGCCTTTTTGAGGTTCAAAGCTTCATGCGAGTCCGATTCAGCCTTGCTGTAAACGCCAAGATTGCTTCGGGAACTTGCCATATCCGCCAAGTCGGAAAGATTTGCCGACTTCTTGGAAAAGATTTCGTCGGTATAAACTTTGTCGTAAAATTGGTCTTGAAGCTCGACTGCGGGCGCATTGTCAACAAGGTCGTTTTTAACCCTGCAAGGCGTCTGCAATACAGTAATGACTCTGCCGTCGGTGTTGGAATATTCCACTTCCAGATACGCCGAAATCGACTCGTTGTCCTGCAAGGCGTTTTCGATATTGGTAGTATTTAACGGTAGGAGAATTTCCGCTCCGCCATTGGGATTTACAGTGTAGCCACTCGCATAAGTAAGCGATTTCGGATAGCCCGAAAATCTGGCGATTGCAACCCGCAGAAAATCCGTTGTCTGGTCGAGAGTTTTCTCTTGGTAGAGATTTTCGTTACCCGCTTCAAGCAGATGCAAAATTAACGGTTCGTTGTCTCCCTGCATAAATGCGGGAGTCTGAACTGAACGGTCGGAAGTCAAGCTCTGGACGAGCTTCTTATTTTGAATGTCGATATACAGCGTCATTTACAAATTGACGCCGTGTCAAAATTTCTACTACCTATAAGAATTTGTTATTGTTATAAGAAATAAAACCGTTATCATAATAATTAATTGGACTTTAAGTTATGATTAAAAGAAGAAGATATTTGATAGGGTGTTCTGGATTACTGCTTCTGCTAATTCCAATTTCAATGCTTATTGGTTTTTTCTCTTTGCCAATTTTTATAAATCCGCTTTTCAATTTTTTTGACTTATTTAGAGTCCCTAATTTTCAAGAACATAAATGGACATCTATAAAAATTGAGTATTATACGCTTTCTGAATCTAATTATATGAGATTAAAGTCGAAATATGAAGATAGAAGAGGAAACGACAATGATTTGCGAGAAGTAAAATATTTCGCAATTAATAATCCCGAAGATGTGCAAAAAGCAATGAGCTTGATACAAGTAAAGGATTGGTGGCCTATGAGCGTTGGAGTTCAGCGCGGAACCGAAGTTCACGATGAAGCAGGTAATATATGGGATATGACGATTTCACCTATTAGAATTTACATTGCAAAAAGAGGTACGACAGCCTCGTATGGATTTGAAGTGAATAATGATTTTGCATATTATATCAGAAAACTTGCATTTGAGAACGAAAAGAGAATTAACCCAAATGCAAAAATTGAATATATTGGACTAACTTGTTTTAATGTGTGTAGTTTTAATTATTGGAGTAATCGCGATTCTAAAAAATAAGGCTCTATTACATTTTATCATAAACAAAATCGCCATTTCCCAATCGGACACTTTTCGGAAGCAAGGCGCAATTTCGCCGAAGAACAGCCACATTTGCGGCACTTGCCACGTCCGAAGAAAGCGGTGGAATCCCAGAACTCGCACTTGTCGCAAATGGCTTTGCGAGCAGATAAAGTTTCACTATCGGCAATCTTGAACCCCGACTTTGCAAAACGGATTGTTGCATTGGTAAAATGCTTCAAAAGCTCGATATTGCCTTGCGTGGGCTTTTCAGTTTCAACCGAAACGACTTCATCGAAGTTTAACGAAGTCTTTTCGTAGCTTTTAGAAGAAGCAATGTGCCGTTCCTCGAAGCCGTCGTTTTCTCCGCACTCTGCGTAAAAGAGGGTATTGCCGAAGAACGCCGCTTTGTATGCAGGCTTTCCGTTTACGCAAAGGCTATGCAAGGTTCTTGCAACGGGGTTGCAAGCCCACGAAAAGAGTTCGCCGCCTTTGTATTGCCCCGAAATTAGCAATTCGTTCGGATTGCTCGGATTGTAGGAAACTCGGTAGAGATATTCGACATTGGCGAATGTAAGCTTCTGCGTCTTGCTTGCGTCCGAAATGTAAAGCCCACCCGAACGCTTGCCGAAGACAATTCTATTCTTCCAGACAAAGCCGACTTCCGCCTCGCATACAATTTCTGGTTGCGGATTTCCCAAGTCGGCAATCTTGTATAGCCTAAACTTTCTGTCTGGCTCTGCGCCGCCCGCTACGAACGAGACCTGCCACTTGCCGTCAATAAGCTCGGCAGTTGGCGAACATTCCGTTGCGTCGTCGGGTAGCCCAGTATTTATACGCTTCCAATTTTCGCCGTCAAAGTGGTGAAGTTTCCACTTGCCACCAACCTGCAAACAGCAGAATTGCTCCGCTTTAAATTCTGGCGAACTCCCATAAGCCACAAATGGCATATGGCTAAATATTGTCTTATTGAAGTTAAAGATAAATATCCTTTTTTTACGACGGCCAAGAGATTTCGTCCCAACAAGAGTACTCCGTGCAACAAGGATTGGGACAACCCTGTTGAAGTTCCATAAAGCCGTCATAATAATAATGGCTTTCAAACTGGCTCGGAAGCCCAACAAGCGTTCCGTTGGCGTCGATTTCACCGCGATTGTATTCGACATCGCCGCTTCGCTCCCAAATCCGCCAGTATGTGTTCGGCTTGCCGACTCCCGCTCCCTGATACGGCGTCAAATTCCAAACGGGCTTGTCGTGATTTGTCGTATAAGTCGCAATAACTGCCGTCTGGCAGTCGCAAGAGTCTTTACAATTTTGTTTTAGCCTCATCATTAGTTGCCGCTCTCGGGATTTACAGTTCCGCCGTCCATAAGAAAATATTTTGTGGTCGATTCTCCGCCGTCGCAAACTTCGCAAGGCTCGCTTCTGAATACCGTTCCGAGAGATTCAAGCGTAGATTGGTCGGCCATAATCGTAAGGCTTACACTTTCGCCGTTCGGTAAAATGAATTGAATCGGCGTCGGTTGCCACCCTGTCGTATTTCCATCTACCGAAGTCGAAAATACCTTTGCGGTGCTCATCATATTGTTTGCCGTATCGAAGTAGGAAATCTCCGTCATACAGTTTCCCGCGTCGGCGTGTTGCAACACCTTTACCGTTTTTGCGTTTCCGTCCGCTCCGACAACCGTGACATTTGCCGCGCTGTCTATCGTTCGCTTAACGTAGTCAACGTCCTGACGTATATTTGCCACGACACTTTCGGCAGATGTCATTCTGCTTTCCAATCCCGATACTCTGGAATTTAAAGAAGCGACTGTTGCCGCCAATGCCGAAGTGTCTGCGGAATCGCCCTTTTCTCCGCGCTCCCCCTGAATTCCTTGAGGTCCCTGCGGCCCCATTGGACCTTGTGCGCCAGTGTCTCCTTTGTCACCTTTGTCCCCCTTATCGCCCTTCGGCCCTTGCGGCCCAACCGTGCCGCCGCTTCCGCCCGCAGGACCTTGAGGTCCTTGCGGTCCGGTATCCCCCTTGTCGCCTTTGTCACCCTTTGGTCCTTGAATACCTTGAGGACCCTGCGGGCCAACCTCTCCTTGGTCTCCTTTTTCTCCTTTGGGAATATTCCGAATTGCGTTCCAAAGATTGGAAATTTCCGCCCAGATGTTTTCGTCCTCGCCCGCAAGTTCTACGATACGTGCCTTTACAGTTTCGATATTGGTTTCGATTGTGCGAAGTTCGCCTTCGACATTGTGTTTCCAAATCTTTAAGCCGTCAATTTCCTGTATGTTGTCGTTGATAAGCTCGGTATGCCTATCAAGCAAATCGGAGAGTTGTTTTATGAGATTGCGAAGCTCCGTGTCGTCATAAGCTCCGCTATCGACAATCTTTTCTATGATTTGGTCGCCAGTATCACCTTTGTCTCCCTTGTCGCCCTTATCACCTTTCTCGCCTTTTTCTCCCTTTTCGCCGTCTTTGCCGTCCTCTCCTTTGTCGCCTTTCGGACCTTGCGGACCTGCGGGTCCGGGAATCGGCACTGTGGGTTCGCGTACGCCGCTTGGCTCTTTCGGGTGTTCGCCCACATAAAGCGCGTAGAAAGCTTTGCGATTGTCGGATTCCCCAAGCTCAAAACGTATGACGTAAAAGTCGGATTCTTCCGAACCACCGCCGTCCTTGAAAGTCTTTTCGGTAAATACAATATAGCGAAGTCCGTCAGTCTCGTTCCAAATTGCGTCTCCGTCTTTGGGCGTCTTTTTTAGCTCCGTAAATCCGTTTACAATGGCAGTTCTCAATGTTTCGGCAGACGGCTTGTAAAGCTCTGGAAGTTCCTCGTCATCTTTTGCAATATACATCGCAAGCATTGACTCTTCCATTTTGGAAAACTCCTCGCCGAGAGAAATTCTATACGGACGGGAATTCTTCCGAACGAACGTGTCAAATATCGAAAGCGTCGTTCCGCCCGACGAACGGTTCATTGTGTACCCGACGCCGTTTTGCAGACGGCAAGCTTCAACCATTGCGCAAATGTCGTTCATACGCTCCGCTGTGATTTGCTCAACAAGCGGTGCGCCCGCCTTGAATCGCGGCAATTTCTGATTTCCAAAATCCTTTATCATACTAAGAATATATGTATTTGTTCCAACCGTTAGGACCGCTTAAAAGATAGGTTTCCGAAACTTTGTATTTGCCGTCAGCCATAGACGAAAAGGACACTCCTGTTCGCATCCATTGATACTTTCCGCCGACTGATGGCAAGCCCGCACCTCCTCCAATATTTCCGATACCGCCCAAACTCGGCTTTCCCCTTGAAATATACGTTATCGTTCCAGAATATGACGGCACAAGGTAGCTTTTTACCCCCGCCATAATCTTACCGCCCTCGGTCTTGGAATTCCACCCGACGAATTTGCCATCGTCGTCAAAGATTCCGCACTTGGGCTTTTCGGGAGTTCCCGCCCAATATTCAAAGCGCGGGTGCGATTCAATAGGCTCCTCGCGCATTGTGCAGGAAACCTCTATCGTGTTTTCGTTTGCGTCGTCCGTCGAACTCCAAGATTCCGCGCCTTCATATTGCGCCGTAATTATTGCTCCGTCTCCGTGGCGTTTTATGGCAACCGATTTGCAATATAAATCCGACCAAATGGGGTGTGCCGACTTATTGACTATCGGCGAATTTGAAAGTGCCGACGAATACGGATAGACGAACCAAGAAGCCGAACAAGTCGTAACGGAATCAACCGATACGACTCTCTCTCCCGAACTTTGCAGGAAGCATACTTCACCGTTATGTAAACGAACCTTCATTATTAAAAAGGCTCGTTGTCAAAAAACACCTTGACAATACTGCGTCAATGACTGACAATAAAAACAATGGAATTTATAGAGACAGCTTTGTTCGAGAAATCAAAAGAGGGAATTTTCGACGACGACGAATTGCAAGAGTTGCAGTTGACTCTTTTGGAGTCTCCCGACAAAGGCGATGTAATTCCAAAAGGCAAAGGATTGCGTAAGATAAGATGGTCTGCTGGAGGCAAGGGAAAACGAGGCGGGGCGCGCGTAATTTATTATTGGATAAATGCGGACAACGTAATCTATCTTCTTTTGGCGTATCGAAAGAACAAACAGGAAAATCTAACGTCTCAACAATTAAAGATATTAACCGATTTGATGAAATAGGAGGCTTAAAATGGAAGAAAAACTTTTCAACGACTTGCTTGAAAGCGTAAAGCAAATGAATGAAATTCGCGCGGGAAAAAGAAAGCCCGCAAAGGTTACACGTTTTGAGAAAAACGAAATAACCGAAGTGCGTAGAAAGCTAAAAATGACCCAAACTCAATTTGCGACTGCTTTCGGGATCAGCGTTTCTACATTACGAAATTGGGAACAGGGACATCGAAATCCTACGGGTGCCGCGATTACTCTAATTAAGGTTGCGAAACGCCACCCCAAAGCAGTACTTGAAGCAGTTTTAGCATAAATGTATGGCGGGACAAGTTTCCCGCCTTTTTTATTTCATAAGAATTTCGCTACTGGTTGAACTCTTTTCTGTATTCTTGGCAATTTCCGAAAGTAGTTTCGATTGGCGTTTGGCTTCGTTCAACTGCTTTTCTGAAACGTCGTAACGAGCCGCCGTAAGTCCGCCGCCGCCGATTTTGGCAAGGGAAGAATCCTTATAGCCTTTTTCGCGGGCGTAGGATTTCTTGCGGTCTTTGTAATCGTCTATCCTTACGCTTTGGTCGGCTTTGTCGTATTTGACTTTGCGTGCTTTCTCCGCTTCTTCGGCGCGTCTCTTTTCGATATTGCGCAACTTTTCGGCTTGGACGATTTCTTTGTCATACCAATCGACACTACTTGCGCTCCACAAGTCCGAACGTTTGCGAGCCTTGTTCTTCGTTTCCGCCGCTCCGATTTCTTCGCTCCAAATATCGCCGAAGTTTCGCCCCTTGCCGCGTTCGGCAAGCTTGTTTGACTCTTTGCGCAATTCGTCGAGCTTGCGCACCGCCTTATTTATGGCACGCTCCCAACCAGAATCAAAATATCCGAAAAATGTCGCAAGGGCGTCTCCTATATACATCAGGCAATCCGTAAGCACGTTGCGTATGGGCGCGATTATCTCTCCGAATTGCCCATTCAAAAACCTACCTATTGTGGCGAATGTCGCCAAGACGTAATTGGCAATATTCCTTACCGAGTTTTCGATAAATTCACCTACCTGCGCAAATTTCTGCCCGATTATAAGCCCCCACTTTTGGCGACCGAAAGAACTTCCAATATCTGCAAGGAATGTTCCAAAGCCGATTATGATTCGGTTTTGCCAACGCCCGATTTCGTCTCCCGCTCGGTCGAGAGCGGCAACTGTCGCTTCGTCCATAATGTCGCCTGAGGCTATTGCGGATTCTGTTAGTTTATCCATTCCCTCGGTTGCGAGTCTATCCAAAATTTCAAGCATTTGCGGACCCGCTTTTTGACCAAGCAATGTTGCAACGTCGTTAAGCCCCGTAAGAGACTCTCCAGACTTTTTGTAGGCGTTTGCAAGCGTCTGCATTTTCTTGTCGAGCGGAAGTTTTGCAAATGAACTCAATTCTATTCCCAGACGGTCGAACGCTTCTCTATAAGACTCGTTGCCGTCGCAAGCTTCAATCGTTTTAAGATTCAAGTTGTTAAGGGACATTTCAAACTTGGTGGTTTCAACCCCTGCGTCTCTTGCAAGCGTCATAAGAGTTTGAAGCTCGGTTGTGCCTACTCGCAAGTGAGTTGCCATATCGGATATTTTGCTTCCAGTGTCTATCGCGTTTCTTGCAAGCATACCAAGCCCTGCGACTCCCGCCGACAATCCCAAAGCTCCCAGTATCTGTCCGCCGATTCCCGAAAACATACCCCCGATGGAACTTTTAAATCCCAACGCCGCCGCTTTGCACTTGGCAAGTCCAGTTTTGAATCCTGCCGAGTTTAGCCCAATCTTTGCCAATATGCTACTGCTTGCCATTCTCTTCTCTCGCTTTCAACGCTTCCTCTATCATACGTTTTTCCTCGTCGGATTGGATTTGCCCGACTCCTTCCTGCTCGGCTATTGTTGCGCAATACCAGAGAAGTTCTCCAAGCGGCATATCCCAAACGTCTTTCAGCGTCATAGACGTTTTGGACAGTAGCAACATCGCACGAGACAATATCCAAGGGGCGTTTAACACGCTTTCGCCCTCTGTCCTATCCCAGAGTTCGGGAACAGCTATAAAGTCTGTCAGATAGCCCAGAAACGCCGTTAATGCGGGCTTAAAGAAATGCAGTCTCATTCCGAAGTTGCCGATACTATTTGCCTTTTCCAAAGCTTTTAGAATATCACCGTCTGCCGAGCATATAATTACGGCAAGCTCCAAGTCTTTTCGGAAAACTGGCACTTCCTCGCCGTTTATTACGCGCATAATAGGAGAGCCTATCGCTTCCAAATACAGACAATGCCGCAAGCAAAAAGGCTTCAAGCGTTTGCCCAAAGCCTTATGCGAACAATTTATAAACGCCTCGTAGAAGTCTTCCACAAATTACCCTCCTACAACTTCCATTGAAACGTTCGGATAGTAGGTGCCCTCCAAATCCCACTTTTCAACGTCCTTTTTGGCTCGGCTCTTTTTTATCGACTTCACGATAAATTGGAACGACTCTCCAATTTTAAATGTGTCCCCCGGACTCGGCGCAACAGCACCGACAAGCGGAATGACGCTCGCGGTTCGTTTATAGCGGATTCCAAAGCCCGAAAAATGTGCGACAACATCGCTATTTTCGTCTTCGACTTCAAGTTCTTCACCCTCGATAGTTTCTTCGGTCGCGTCAACGATAAAGCCTTCAAGCCTTTCGACTCCGAAAGAGATAGGCTGTTTCGTTCCCCTTAATTTGTATGCTTCGTTTGCCATATACAAAATGGCGGCGTGTCAAAATTCAAGCGAAGCGCGAATGAGATTTTGCGAAGCAAAAGACCCGTCAGGGCGAGACGGTTTGCGA
>ERZ827168.1688-NODE-1688-length-29324-cov-3.918549_pt1 | contig 29324 bp, 24 predicted proteins | sample MGYA00519868_ERZ827168 | MGnify/ENA primary metagenome ERZ827168 (study PRJEB31778, sample SAMEA3449271) | human gut metagenome | biome: human gut; feature: human-associated habitat; material: faeces | place: United Kingdom | collected 2010/2012 ...
AGTGTAGATGTCTACACGACTGATGAAGAGAGGAAAAGATGCGGAAATTTTACCGTGGAAATGTTGAAATAATCAGATCAGTAAAATATAAAATAATTTGGAACAGTTACGTCCAATACAATGAATCGTTATTTTGCATCGCTCATAGCCGGAGTCGCCGCAATGGCTGCGCTCACCGGATGTTCCGAGAAAAAATGGCATGCCGAGGGCACCGTGGAAGGCGCGGAGAGCGCCTCGCTCATCGTCGAGGCCCCCAACGGCCGCGGCGGATGGTATGCCCTCGATACCGTGACAACCGACAAGAAAGGCCACTTCAAAGTAGCCGGCGCCCCAGCAGGCCATTCCGAGGTATTCCGTCTCACGCTCGACGGCAAGAGCATCTATTTCCCCATCGACTCGCTCGAAAGTGTCGACATCCGGGCCAACGCCGCCACATTTGCCACCGACTACACCGTAAGCGGATCCGAATCTGCCGATAAGCTCCAGCATATCAACGACCTCATCAACAAAACCATTAAGGAGAAGGGCGCGGAAGCCGCCGCTTTCGACCCCGACCTCAAGCGCCAGCTCGCCGAAGCCGTGCTCCGCGACCCCGCCGGTGCCGTAGCCTACTACACGATTTTCCGCAAAGTCGCCGACCTGCCACTGTTCGACCCCACTCAGAAAAGCGACCTCCGCATCGTCGGCGCAGTAGCGAATGCCTTCAACACGCAGCGTCCGGCCGACCCGCGTACAAAATTTCTCGAGACCTACTATCTCTCCGGCCGCCGCAACATCGGTGCCTCCGTGCCGACCGACACGCTCGTGGCCATGGAAATCAAGCTCCCGGAAATATCCTTGCTGGACAACAAAGGCAAGCGCCGCAGCATCTCCGATGTCGCTTCGGAAGGTAAAGTGGTAGTGCTCAACTTCACCACCTATGCCGCGGAAGCCTCGCCCGCTTTCAACGTGGAGCTCGCCAAAGTCTACAACGCCCACCACGCCGAGGGCCTGGAAGTCTACCAGATTGCCTTCGACGACGATGAATTCCAGTGGCGTCAGGCCGCAGCCAATCTCCCATGGATTACGGTATACAACGCTCCCGCCGACGGCGACCAGGTGCTCCGCGACTACAACGTGGGCTCGCTGCCGGCCACTTTCGTAATCAACCGTCAGGGCGAACTCGTGGAGCGCGTGCCCGACATAAGCCATCTCGCCGCCACCGTAGCCCGTTATCTCTGACCTCACCGCGAAATGGACGACGACGCCCGGGCCGCGATGCCCAAAGTATCCGTGCTCGTAGTCACCTACAACCAGGAGGACTACATAGCCCGTGCGCTCGATTCCGTGCTCGCGCAGCAGACCGACTTCCCGTTTGAAATCGAGATAGCCGACGATTGCTCGACCGACCGCACCTCCGACATCTGCCGGGCCTATGCGGCGCAATTTCCCGGACGCATACACTACACGCGCAACAGGGAGAACCTCGGAGTACGTGAAAACTATTTTCGCGCGCTCCGCCGCTGCCGCGCCGAATATATCGCCGACTGCGCCGGCGACGACTTCTGGGTCGACGAGCGCAAACTTCAGAAACAGGCCGACCTGCTCGACGCAAACCCTGAAGTAGGGCTCGTTCACACCGACTGGCGATACTACAGCAACATATCCGGGTCTATCACCACATCGGACCCCGACGGCTCAAAGAAGCCCTTTCGTAAGCCTCTGGCGAAGCCGGGGGAACTCGACGTGGCCGTGCAGACGCTCGGCATCCTGATTCATTTCTGCAGCGCCCTGTTCCGCAAAAGCATCTTCCTTGCCGAAGCCGAGGCCGATCCGTGGCCTTTCGAAAGCCCCGAAATCTGCTATGAGGACCAGCAGCTCGCCGCCATCTATGCCCACAAAGCCGCCGTGGCCTACATTCCCGACGTAACGCTCTACTACACCGTCGGACAGGACTCTTTTTCCCATACGCCCGATCTCGAAAAGGATTTCCGCTTCAATTTCTCGCTAATAAAGCTGAAGCAGCACTATACGGAGCGGTATCACCTTGAAAAGTGGCGGATACACCCGTCGGCAGTACGCGTGGCAAGGTTTCTCTACAGTGCAGCCATAATCCTTCGCGACCCCGACCGCCTGCACGATGTCGACACATTTCTGCGCGAGAGCGGTATGCCGCGTCCGTGGCGTTGCCGCGTCGCCATGTTCCTTTTCAAGCTCCCCGCTGTCGGGTCTCTCTATTCGCGCCTGAAAAAGTTCCACCACTACTGGCGCCTTAAAAAATGGACCTGACCGCCACGAATTCCGCTATGACAGCAGACTACGCCCATACACCCTGTGCAGTCCTCGAACCCGGCATCACGGTAGTCGTACCCGTCTACAATCGCGAGCAGATGGCACGCGCCACGCTCCGCAGCATAGCCGGGCAGACCTATCGCCCGATGCGCGTCGTGCTGGTCGACAATGACTCAACCGACGGCACTCTCGGGATGCTGCGCCAATGGGCCGACTCGGTAAAGGCTCCAGATTTCAGTGTGGATATTCTTTCGGAAAGTATACGCACCGCAGCAGCCGCGCGACGCAAGGGCACTGAAGCCGTCCGCACGGAATATATAATGTTTTTCGATAGCGACGACATGATGCAACCCGACCATGTGGCCCGAGCCATGCGCAGGTTCGCCGCTCACCCGGAGGCTGACATTATCGGCTGGGATTTCCCGCTCTGCGACCCGCATGGCCGCAAACTTCATCGCTGCCGCTTCTTCGCGCGCTCGCTGATGTACCACAACCTCATCAACGGCTCGCTCTCCACCCAGCGCTACGCCATGCGCACCGCCCTTCTCCTCGCTGCCGGCGGATGGAATCCGGCCATAAAACGCTGGAACGACCTCGAACTGGGCGTAAGGCTCGCTTTGCAGCGCCCTGTCGCCGTCAAGGTCGGGGGAAAACCCACGCTCCACACCGTCGGCCACCCCGACTCCATAACCGGACCGTCGGCAACGGAAGCCGCCCCCGACCGCATTGCTACGCTCGACGCCGTCGAGCCACTGCTTACGTCGCGCCGCCACCGCCGCATCCTTCTGCTAAAACGGGCCATCCTCGCAGGGGAATGCCGTCGGGAAGGCTCGCGCGAGTATGCCCGCACTCAGATGCAAAGCCTGCTCGGGAAGGAAAAATGCCCCTTTTACCGGCAGATTTACCGTGCCGCATCGGCATGGGTGGCCTGCGGCATCCCGGGCGTGAGCGTAGCCTTCCGGCCGTTTTTCTGAGCCACTTACACTTCGGAATTTCCCTTTGAGCGGATTTTTTTGTAAATTTGTGGGAGACAAATCCTATCAGGGAGATTCAGCACCCCTATCTCCGTAAAGCACCGCGCAAAATGGACGAATATACCGACACCAATACCGAAAATATCTCCGACGAACCGGCCCTCGATTTCGATGAGCGCCCCGAAAAGCCCGTGGAATATATCGAGGACGACATCAAGACCCTCGACTGGCGCGAGCACATCCGCCTGCGTCCGGGCATGTATATCGGCAAACTCGGCGACGGCTCGTATAACGACGACGGCATCTACGTGCTCCTCAAGGAGGTAATCGACAATGCAATCGACGAATACAGCATGGGCTACGGGCGCCAGATAAGCGTGTCGCTCGAAGAATCGACCGTAACCGTGCGCGACCACGGCCGCGGCATCCCGCTGGGCAAACTCGTCGACGTAGCCTCGAAGATGAACACCGGCGCAAAATACGATTCCAAGGCCTTCAAGAAAGTAGTCGGCCTCAACGGTGTGGGTATCAAGGCCGTGAATGCGCTCAGCGACTCGTTTGAAATCCGGAGTTACCGCGACGGCATGATGCGCGCCGCACGCTTCGAGCGCGGGCAGCTCATAGACGAAACCGGCGAAACACCCACCGACGAGCCCAACGGAACCTACGTGCGCTTCACCCCGGACAACACCATTTTCCGCGACTTCCGGTTCAACGATGAGTTCATCGTCACACTTCTGCGCAATTACACTTACCTCAATACAGGGCTGGCGATTCTCTTCAACGGCAAGCGCTACATATCGCGCAACGGCCTGCTCGACCTGCTCAAATCCAATCTCACTAAAGATCCGCTCTACCCCATAATCCATCTCAAGGGCGACGACATAGAGATAGCCCTAACGCATGCCAACCAGTATGGCGAGGAATACTACTCGTTTGTCAACGGGCAGCACACCACCCAGGGTGGCACGCACCTCACAGCGCTCAAAGAGAGCGTTTCGCGCACCATCAAGGAGTATTTCGGTAAGAACTTCGAATACACCGACATCCGCAACGGCATGATTGCAGCCGTATCGGTAAAGGTGGAGGAGCCGGTGTTCGAATCGCAGACAAAAACCAAACTCGGCAGCCGCGATATGGGTCCCGAAGGACCCACAATCGCCAAATTCATAAGCGACTTCCTCAAGAAGGAGCTCGATAACTTCCTCCACAAGAATCTCGAGACCGCCGAGGTGATGCTCAAGAAGATTCAGGACAGCGAACGCGAGCGCAAGGCCATGGCCGGAGTGACAAAACTGGCCCGCGAGCGCGCCAAGAAAGTGAATCTCCACAACAGCAAGCTGCGCGACTGCCGCGTGCACCTCAACGACACCCGAGGCGACGAAGAGCGCAAACTCGCATCTTCCATTTTCCTCACCGAGGGCGACTCCGCCTCAGGCTCCATTACCAAGATCCGCGATGTGGAGACCCAGGCCGTGTTCTCGCTGCGCGGCAAGCCGCTCAACTCTTTCGGCCTGACACGCAAGGTTGTCTACGAAAACGAGGAGTTCAATCTTCTGCAGGCCGCGCTCAACATCGAGGACGGCCTCGACGGGCTGCGCTACAACAACGTGATCATCGCCACCGATGCCGACGTCGACGGCATGCACATACGCCTGCTGCTGCTCACGTTCTTCCTCCAGTTCTTCCCAGACCTGGTGAAGCAGGGCCATGTCTACGTGCTGCAGACGCCGCTCTTCCGCGTGCGCGACAAAAACGCCACCAAGCGCACCGGCAAGACGAAAAAGAAACAGGACGCCTCAGAAACGCCCGACGAGCGCTCCACCGTCTACTGCTACTCCGACGAGGAGCGCGTGGAAGCCATCCGCCGCTTCGGCGCTAATGCCGAGATAACCCGATTCAAAGGTCTCGGCGAGATTTCGCCCGACGAGTTCCGCGGATTCATCGGCCCCGACATGCGTCTCGACCGCGTGACGCTCCGCAAGGACGACGGCGTATCCAAGCTCCTCGAATTCTATATGGGCAAAAATACCTCCGACCGTCAGGGCTTCATCATCAATAACCTTGTGGTGGAGGACGATTCGCAGATTTCCTGAGCGGCATGCCACATCCTCCCCACCCATCCAAGCATGAAATGAAAACCGCACTTTTCGCCGGGTCGTTCGACCCCTTTACGCTCGGCCACAAATCAATAGCCGACCGCGGGCTGGAGATTTTCGACCGCCTCGTAATCGGCGTGGGCGTGAATCCCGCCAAGCAGGGATGGCTCCCCGTGGAGGAGCGCCTGGCGCGCATACGCCGCGTCTATGCCTCAGACCCGCGCGTCGAGGTAATAAGCTTCACGGGCCTGACCGTAGAGGCCGCACACGCCTGCGGCGCCCGCTTCCTTCTGCGCGGGGTGCGCAGCGTGGCCGATTTCGAGTTCGAACGGCAGCTGGCCGACATAAACCGCAACATTTCAGGCCTGGAATCCGTTCTGATATATGCGCTTCCGGAGTACGCGTCGCTTAGTTCGTCGGCCGTCCGCGAGCTGGCATCCTACGGCGTCGACATAGCGCCGTATATCCCATAACCGATTAGACATGAAATTTCTACAACGAATAAATCTCCGCTCTCTCCGCGTTCTTCCCTTAGTTGCCGTCGCCGCATCCGCAGCCGCATGGCTTGCCCCCGCGCGCTCCGACGCGCAGGAATTCCGGCTCACGCCCGACCGCAAGCTGCTCATGTCGGAGCAGATTATCGAACGCTTCTACGTCGATTCCGTCAACTCCGACAAGATGGTGCAGGAAGCCATCGTGGCCATGCTCAAGACCCTCGACCCGCATTCCACCTACTCCGACCCCGAGGAGACCAAGGAACTCACCACCCCGCTCACCGGCAATTTCAGCGGCATAGGCGTGCAGTTCAATATGCTCAACGATACGCTATTCGTGATTCAGACCACTTCCGGCGGCCCGTCGGAGAAAGTCGGCATCCTCCCCGGCGACCGCATCATCCAGGCCGGCGATTCGGTGATTGCCGGACGTAAGCTCCCCAACTCGCGCATTATAAAGATTCTGCGCGGCGAAAAGGGTTCGCAGGTACTTCTTAAAGTGCTCCGCAAGGGCTCGCCCGAGCCGATAGCCTTCCTCGTGACGCGCGACGACATCCCGGTCTACAGCGTCGACGCCGCCTATATGGCCGACCCGACTACCGGCTACATCCGCATCTCGCGCTTCGGCGAGGAGACCGAAAAGGAATTTGAGAAAGCCCTCTCCGACCTCCGCGCCAAAGGGATGCAGAATCTTATCATCGACCTTGAGGACAACGGCGGCGGTTATCTCCAGGCGGCCCATCAACTTGCCTCGCACTTCCTTGAGAAGGGCGACATGGTGGTCTATACCGACGCGCCGAAAATGGGTCGCTCCGACTTCCGCGTGGAGCGTGCCGGCGACTTCCGCAAGGGGCGTCTGGTAATCATGGCCAATCAATATTCTGCCTCCGCAGCAGAAATCCTTTCAGGGGCCGTGCAGGACAACGACCGCGGCCTCATCGTAGGGCGCCGCACCTTCGGCAAAGGTCTTGTTCAGCGACCTTTCCCCTTCCCCGACGGCTCTATGATACGCCTTACAGTGTCGCGCTACTACACCCCTTCTGGCCGCTCAATCCAGAAGCCCTATGCCCCCGGCGATGAGGAGGCCTACCGTAAGGATATGCTCAACCGCTATGAAGCGGGCGAATTCTCAAGCGCCGACTCCATCCATCTGCCCGACTCGCTGCGTTACTCCACGCTGCGCAACCGCCGCCCGGTCTACGGCGGCGGAGGAATTATGCCCGACCTCTTCGTGCCCATCGACACCACGATGTACTCCACATACTACCGCGACCTCGTGGCCAAAGGCGTAATCAACCGCTTCGCCATAACCTATGTCGACGCCCACCGCAAGAGTCTCCGCGCCGAGTATCCCGACGGCGAGGCCTTCGACCGCGGGTTCACCTTCACGCCGGAGATGCTCGACGAAGTCGTGGCCCTGGGCCGCGCCGACAGCGTGATGCCCGACTCGGCCATGCTCGAGAAGTCGCGTCCGCTAATCGCCACAATCGTGAAAGGTCTCATAGCCCGCGACCTCTTTGAGAGCACGGACTACTTCCGTGTTGTAAATCCGGCGCTCAGCCCGAGCTACCGCGCCGCTCTCGACCTCATCAACGACGAGGAACGCTACAACCGGCTGCTCCGCGAAGGAGCCGTGCCAAGTAAATAAGCGACACCGGGCAGGTAAGCCATATCGCGCCGCCCCATCGGAGAAATGAGCAAAGACAGTAGAAAAACTGCACACTCATAGGCCAAATGTGCCAATTTTAAGCCAAAAGGGTGTGCAATTTGCAAATAAACGTTAACCAACCGCCACTTTCAGCGCCCAATCTTGGGTGCCTTATGGGCGAAAAAGCTAACTTTGCACAGCAAAAGCTCTCCGTCCGCCCCGAACCATCTCTCCCCACTTCATTGCGCCGGATTTCCCGGCATCCTTTCGGTGCGGTCTGATTCTCAACTAAAAACTAAGTCTTTTGGCAAACATACTGACAACGCTTGTCGACCGACAGGCCACACGCTACGGCGACCGGGCAGCCGTCTACTACCGCACATCGCATGGCGAATGGCGCCCCTACAGCTGGCTCGAAATGCAGGAAATGGTCCGCAAGGCAGCCGCCGCACTCGAAATTCTCGACATAAAGGAGGGAAGTAAAATCGCCGTATTCTCGGCCAACGACCCATATATTCTCATCACTGATTTCGCCGCTTTCGCCAACCGCGCCGTGCCGGTCAGCATCTACGCAACCTCGTCGGCCGAGCAGGTCGATTATATCGTGGGGGATGCCCAGGCCGAAATTCTGTTTGTCGGAAGCCGCGAGCAGTATGCCATAGCCCGACGCGTGGCTGCCGAACAAAATTGCCTGCGCCGCATCGTGGCCTACACCGATTTCACGCTCGACGCCGACGACTCTACCACTCTGACTTTCAGCCAGCTCCTCAAGCTGGGCGAAGCGGCTTCTGCCGGATGTCTGGCCGAGGTAGACCGGCGCACCCGCAGTGCGGCAGCCGACGACATCGCCACTCTGCTCTACACTTCCGGCACCACCGGCGACCCCAAGGGTGCGATTCTCCCCCACAGCTGCTTCACCGCCGCCATCGAAGCCCACCACATACGCCTTTCCTCGCTCTCCGACAAGGATACGGCTATGTGTTTCCTCCCCCTGAGCCATATTTTCGAGAAGGCGTGGACATATTTTGCCCTCGACTGCGGTATCCGAGTGTACGTAAACCGCGACCCGCGCGAAATCCAGACCACCATCCGCGAGGTTCACCCCACGTGCATGTGCGCCGTGCCCCGCTTCTGGGAGAAAGCCTACGCGGCAATCAACGACAAGATGCAGCGCATGAAACCGCTGAGCCGCTGGATGTGCCGCCGCGCCCTGAAGGTAGGTTCGCGCCGCAACCTCGACTATGTGCGCCTCGGGCGCCCCGTGCCGCGTATGCTCGAACTGCAGTACCGCTTCTTCAATAAGCGCGTATTCAAGAAAGTGCAGCGCATAATGGGTATCGAGCACGGCAACATCTTCCCCACCGCCGGTGCGCCGCTGAGCAACTCCATAACGGCCTTCTTCCGCTCCATGGGTGTCCCCATCGTGATCGGCTACGGACTTTCGGAAACCACGGCCACCGTATCGTGCTTCCCCTATGTGGATTATGAAATAGGAACCGTCGGGACCCCTCTTGATATTATCGACGTGAAGATTGGCCCCGACAACGAAATACTGGTAAAGGGGCCGACCGTGATGCGCGGCTACTACAACAAACCGGCTGATACAGAGGCTGCTTTCACCGCCGACGGCTATTTCCGCACCGGCGACGCCGGATACTTCGACGGAAGCGGAGCCCTGGTGCTCACTGAGCGCATCAAAGACCTCTTCAAGACCTCCAACGGCAAATATATCGCTCCCCAGGCCATCGAAAGCCGTCTGGGCGAGGATAAATATATCGAGCAGGTGGCCGTAATCGGCGACAACCGCAAGTTTGTCACAGCCATCATCGTGCCAGCCATCGAAGCCATCAAGGAATACGCCTCGTCGAAGAAAATTTCCTATCGCTCGCTCGAGGATCTCGTGGACAACCCGCGCATCAAGGAGCTGATTGCCGACAGGATAGAAGCACTACAGGAAGGTCTCGCCTCATTCGAAAAAATCAAGCGCTTCACCCTCCTTCCAAAGGAATTCACCATGGAGTCAGGCGAGCTTACCAACACTCTAAAAATCCGGCGCCCCGTAATCAACCGCCACTACGCCTCCCAGATCGAGGCCATGTATGCCTACTGATGTTACTGCGGAAGTAGCCGGAGAGGCGATGCAGTCTTTATTGACACGCAAGCCCGTTAATCATATTTGATAATTCAAAAAATTAGTCGTAATTTTGCGTTAGGCATTCGGGCGACCCAAAGCCCGATATACATTTGTATATTCCAGTTTGAAACCGTCAGCCCATGCGTAGACTATTGATTGTCATAGCGTTTGTTGCTGCTCTGGCCATAGGCCGGGGGTGGGCCAACACGCCCGTTTGGGAGGAGGTAGCAGCTCCCGCACCTGCCACCACCCAGACAATCGACATGGATGCCGACACCCAGATAGCCGTGGCCAACGGATACATTTACCTTTGGACTGAGAAGCCCGTAACCGTAAAGCTCTTCTCCATCCTCGGCCAGCTCATCTCGCAGGAGACCATCAAACCGGGCCTGCACCGCATCAAACTCTCCGCCCGAGGCATCTACATAGTCCGCGCCGGCACTGCCACCCGCCGCGTAACCCTCTGACCGACCTACATTTCATCCATTCCACCCTAATATTTGGTAGCCACAACTATTTGGCCACCAACCAGTAGGGATGCACCCCGGTGCATCCTGCTACAGCACACCCATCCAACCTCATACACCACTGATTTATTGGAATTTGCGGATGCACCAGGGTGCATCCCTACCGGTGCATCCCTGCATCCTTACGGCTGCGAATTTATGGGCTGATTATTTGGAGATTAAGGAACGGTTATGTAAATTTGCAGTGGCATTGCAAATTTACATAACCAACACAAGGAATGGAAGGCAACTATATCGAGCGTACGATGGCCAAGGCGATTAAAGACGCTGCAAAGTATTTCCCGGTGATTACGCTGACAGGTCCACGCCAGTCGGGCAAGTCCACCCTCCTGCGCCACCTTTTCAGCGACGCTCCATATTTTTCGATGGAGGACGTCGCTTTCCGCGAAGTCGCGCTGGAGGACCCGAAGGGTTTCCTATCGCAGTTCCCTGAAAGCGTTATAATCGACGAAGTTCAGCGGGCTCCGAATCTGCTGTCGTATATTCAGGGGATTGTCGACGAGCATCCCGACCGCCGATTCTACCTCACGGGCAGTTCAAATTTCGCTCTGCTGCAGTCGGTGACGCAGTCGCTTGCCGGACGAGCCGCCATTTTCGAGCTTCTGCCACTCTCGCTGGAGGAGGTCGCCGAGCCGCTCGAACGGTTCACCCTCGACAAGGTACTATACAGAGGCTTCTATCCGGCGATTTGGGGAGGCAGCAACATCGCAGAATACCTGTATCCCAACTATGTCAAGACCTATGTAGAGCGCGACGTGCGCAACATACTCGCCGTCAAGGATCTCGACACTTTCCAGCGCTTCATACGTCTGTGCGCCGGCCGGATAGGAAGCATATTCAATGCTTCGGAACTGTCGAACGAGCTCGGAGTGGCTGTGAATACCATCAATTCCTGGCTCTCAGTGCTTCAGGCTTCATATCTAATCCACCTCCTTCCGCCATTCTACACAAACACGCGCAAACGCCTGACCAAGAGTCCGAAACTATATTTTACCGACTGCGGATTGGCCGCATACCTTCTCGACATCGACTCACCCGCCACGATGAGCCGCGACAAAATGCGCGGTCACCTGTTTGAGAATATGGTCGTAATAGACTGGCTAAAAAAAGCATACAATGCAGGACACAATGGAGGAATGTATTTCTATCGCGACTCAAACGGAAATGAAGTTGACCTGCTGGTGAAAAACGGCAGCGCATACGACTGCTACGAAATCAAGTCGTCGGCTACCTTCCATTCTGATTTCGCCAAAGGTCTCAACAACTTTGAAAACGCCTTCCCCGACCTCGTAAAATCCAAAAACATAATCTATGCCGGTAGCACCCTCCCATCCATCAACGGCATATCTATCCAAAGCTTCCGACCGAAAATCTGACAGGCCATCCCACACTCCTACTCATCAGCCCATTGCGGCAGCTTTATGTAAATTTGCAGTAGCACTGCAAATTTACATAAACAACACTCATTAAACGCTTAGTTTACTTTATGCCAATAAGTTATATAGGATATTCATTACTTTAAAAGTTTCCTGACGTTGTCGCCACTTTCCAGCACGCTCATCTGATGGATTGCTATCTGGTTCAGTTTAACAAGCCGCTCGCCTTGCGAGATGCCCTGCTCGATGAAAACCGCATTGAGATTTTCCATATTCGACAGGCAGAGAAGCTCATTGATTGTGGCGTAGTCGCGTATGTTGCCCTTAAGCTCAGGATTGGCTTCACGCCATTGTTTTGCAGTCACACCAAACATCGCCACATTCAGCACATCGGCTTCATTAGCATAGATGATGCTTGCCTGCAGCGGTATAACCTCCGCAGGGACAAGGTTCTGCTTTATGGCATCGGTATGTATGCGGTAGTTGATTTTCGAAAGCTCACGTTTCGCCGACCAACCCAACAGCCGCTGTTCCTCCGTCTTTAACCGCTGAAATTCCTTGACGATGTAAAGTTCAAACTCAACGGAAATCCAGCTTGCAAACTTCATTGCAATATCTTTATGCGCATATGTTCCGCCATAACGTCCTGATTTAGCGATTATACCAATGGCATTTGTCGCATCCGTCCATTTCTTTGGCGAAAGTGTAAAGGCGTTCAGCCCGGCCTGTCGTCTAAACCCCTCGAATTCGGTGGGTTTAAAATTCGGGTTGTAAAGCTGTTCCCAAATGCCTAAGTATTCTATTGTATTGCGGTTGCGCAACCAGTTTGCAATCACGGCATTAGGCTCATCGCTTTTATAGCGTGCCAAATCGGTCAATGAAATATAATCATCACCATTGACAGCGATAATTGTAATAATGGTATTTTGAACTGTAATCTTTGCCATTGTTTCAGAATTTGGTTAGCGGCGCTGGCGGAAGAAGGATTGGAGGAGGGAGGCGCACTCGGCGGCGAGAACGCCCTGGGTTACGGTGGCGCGGGGATGGAAGGGTTTGCGGCTGACGTAGGTGGCGTAGCCGCGCTTCTCGTCGGCGGCTCCGATAACTATGCGCGGTATCTGCGCCCAGCCGATTGCTCCGGCACACATAAGGCATGGCTCGACGGTGACGTATAGCGTGCAATCCGTAAGATATTTGCCTCCGAGGGTCTGGGCGGCAGCGGTGATGGCCTGCATCTCGGCATGGGCCGTGACATCGCCGAGTGTTTCCGTGAGGTTATGGCCACGGCCCACAACCGTATTGCTGGCCACAACAACGGCACCGATGGGAATTTCCCCCTGTTCATAAGCTTTGCGGGCTTCCCCCAGAGCGAGCCGCATATAATATTCGTCGGGATTCGTAAGCATATTCGTTCAAAATCAGTTGAAAAAGAATAAAGTAAGTAATTTCATACTTTACTGATTTAATTTCAGTCGTCGACACTGATAATCCGGCCCTCGCGAGGGAACCACAGAAAGCCTCTGGCGCCGGGATAGCCGCACTCGGCCAGCAGGGCGCAATAGTCGCGCAACTGCCTGCGATAGCCGGAATGCATTCCAGCGCCGAATTTGTAATCCACCACGGCTATGGAGCCGTCGGCAGTCCAGACGACGCGGTCGGGTCGGCGCACCGAGGTGCCTCCGGCCGTAATCGGCCGCTCCATAATCACACGCCGGAAACCTTCGAACCACGGGTGCACACGCACATCGGCCAATGCATTACTCAGCAAAGTGCGGCACTCTTCGGTCTGCTCGGTCGAAAGATGATAGCGGCGCGCACGCGAGTTGAGAGCCAGATCAAGGTCGTCGATATGGCGGACCCGACTCAGAACGCTGTGGAGGAAAGTTCCGTAATCGCGCTCGTCGTTGAAATCAAAATGCGACACAGGCTCCAGTTCCATCTCCGACACAACTCTCGGGGCGCGGTTCACGCAATAGTCTGCCGTAAACGCCGGCGTACGGTCGGCGGGAACGTCGGATGGCCCTCCCGTTGTCTCGGACTGAGCATCCTCCTGTGCACATTTCTCTCTACGAACCGGAACTACGGGTGCCCCAAGCCTGAACACGGCCTCCCCCTCGCCGTCAAGTGCCGTTTTGCCCTCCAGGGGGAGCGTCCACGGCTGCTTCGACTCATCAAGGGACGCAATCATGGAGGGGGTGGCACATTCTATCGCTTTCTTGATACAGTCGCCCCAACCCGACCGCTCGGCCGGTTTATCCTTCTTCTCACGCTCATCACGGGCGCTGTCGAGCTTATCGACGTAGATTATAAGCTCGTTGACCGCACGGGTGAACGCAACATAGGCCACATTCAGGGAGTCGACCATCTGCTCGGCCTCCCACGCCTCGGCCTGAGGAGCAAGACACTCGAACGATTTGTTGCTGAATTTATTGGGAAGCAACATATACGGCGGAACATCGCCGGGAGCAGCCCAGGGAACAGCCTCGCTCCCCACGCGATACCATCCGTAGCTGTGGCGGTACATATTGTCCTCGCCCACAACGGCATCGGAGAAGAAGGGCACGTGCACACACTTGAAATCCAGTCCCTTCGACTTATGAATGGTCATGACATTTATACCGGCCAGCTCGGCGGGCGCCTCCACGTTGGAGAAACGTCCGCGCAGATTCCACCACTCCATGAAGTCGCGCACGCTGTTGTTGCCGTTTTCGGAAAACTCCGCCACGAGATCCTGCAGCGCGGTGATGAAAGCGATGTCGGAGCGACGCGATTCCGGCGGCAGAAAATCGTGGATTATGCTTTCGGTGAGATGCAGGAGCGTGGGAGTGGTAATATTGCTCAGGCGTGCGAGGCCGGCATCAATTCCGGCCTGCCGCTCGTCGTAGCCGGGGTCGCCCGGTTCGCTTATGGTGGCCGCAACTGCCTTTGCAAGGGCCTCGGAATCGGTGAGCCGCCTGCGCACGGCATTCCCCTCTGCGTCTACATCGTCGATTTCGGTGAAGCGCTCGATTTCGAAGCGGTGAACCAGGCGGTTGCGCTGATATACGGGATTCACCTCCATCGGTCGGTTGCCGTCGGCGTCGGGGCGTCTGTGGGGACTCACAATCCTGGATGGCTCGCCGGTAAGGGTGAGGATGCTGATCACCATTCTTACTGCCGGCGACATCCCCACGGGAATGGAGTCGGCCGATACAACCGGCACATGCCCGTGGTGCCACCCTGAATCGGGATTCTCCATCACAGCCATAAGATGCCGTATCACCTTCTTGCTCTGAAACCCCTTGCGCACCAGTACAGCAATATCCGACGGGCGGAATCCGGCGTCGAGCTGCCGGGAAATCTCGCGGGTGAGGCGGTCGAGCTCGCGGGCTTCCGTGCGCGCCGAAATATCGTCTGCATCGTCGGAGGAGGCGTCGACTGTCTCAGCCGCCTCGGCATCGTCGGGGAGGAAGTGCACGCACACGTAGCCGGGGATACCGGCGTGGCGGTCGTCGACCTGCTGCACCAGTCCGCTATAGGTTTCGCGGATGCCGCGTGAGCCGTCGGGATCAAAAAGCTGCGCCAGCGAGCTGAAGAGCGTGTTGTTGAACCTCACCACCAGCGGAGAGCTGCGCCAGTTGGAGTTCTCGCTGACGTCGACGCCCCGGATGTCGACACTGCCGGGGAAACGACTTTCCACCGATGTTTCGACTCCCGAACCGAGCAGGTCGGGGCTGGAGTTGCGGAAGCGGTATATACATTGCTTCTCGTCGCCGATAATCAGATTGTCGTATCCCTCCGAAAGGCTCTGGAGCACCAGGGGCTCAAGATTTCGCCACTGCAGTTGCGACGTATCCTGAAACTCGTCGATAAGAAAATGATGGATGGACGATCCCATACGCTCATAAATAAACGGCGCCTCCTCCTCGCTGATTATGCTGCCGAGAAGATCTCCCGTATCGGAAAGGAGCATAGAGTCGTTGTCGCGCCTGTAGCTGTCGAGATAGCGGTTCACCTGGCCGAAAAGCCCAAGCTGGTAGAGCTGGGTGGAGAGCAATGCCGCGAACCGCCGCCGGAGATTATACTCAAGCACTGCGGTGCTGAGCGCTCCTACCTCCGTCAGAATGCTTTCAGGCGGGTTCTGACCCTTATTGAAAGCGGCGCTGGGATTTTCGGCCCATTTCGGCACGGATTTATTCTCCTTCTTCACCTCAAGAGCGCCCCCGGCCCACGCTTCGAGATACTTCCGGAGGGTGGAACTGCCCGTTGCTCCCAAGGCCTGCATCAGACTGCCGCTGCGGGCCGCGAGGTCTGCACCCTCGCGCGCGAAATAGCCCTTCTCGGAAAGCGCTGCGGCAAAACGTTCGAGCCTCGACGGGTCGCGGAAATACTCGTCGATTTCCGCGCGGTGAAGCTTGTATTTCTCGTTGTGGAAGCTCGCAATCTCCCTGAAGAGATCGCGCTGCAGCCCCGACGACTGCGAGAAAAGATTGGCCGACGCGCCGCTCTCCACTTTCGCCCGCATGAAGCGCATAAGCCAGTGCTCCATATAGCGGCGGTGGGTTTTCTCGGCCTCCGAGGCCTCCGACGGCTCCGGCATATTGATACTTTGAAGCATCTTGCCCACGGCCACAGCTATGGCGTAGGTCTCGTCGATTTCCACGGTGCGCGTGGGCGACAGCTCAAGTTCGCGCGTAAACGTGTTGAGCACACGCTGGAAGAAGGCATCGATCGTGCTGACGTTGAACCACGAGAAATTGAACAGGAGGTCTTCGAGGGCCGCTCCGGCATGGCGTGCAAGAGTCTCGCCGTCGGTGCGGAACTCCTTCAGGAAATAATCGAAATGAGCGCCGCGGTCGGCGTCGGGACGCGGATCGGCCAGACGCGCGAGTTCGCTGATGATGCGTTCGGTCATTTCCTGGGTGGCCTTGTTGGTAAAGGTAACAGCCAGAATCTCGCTGTGGGCCATCGGCTTGCGACGTCCGGCCGCAGGAAGCTCACGCAGATGGTAGCGGCCGTCGGCTTCGCTTTTTCTGCCGAGAAGATGTTTGAGATAGCGACGGGTGAGCTGAAACGTCTTGCCCGAGCCCGCCGAGGCTTTGTGGATTGTCAGCATACCCACAAATATAATGTTTTTTCATCAAACCGCCGAACCACCAACCTTCCATTTGTGTGCATTGTTAATAAAACAGAGGGATTGCCACGCGCGCCGGAAGTCCGCACGGCGAGGCGACGCGCCGGAATTCCGGATTTCCATACACAACGCCGCCATAGGCATTGCCGAAAAACCTTGATTTGACTTTTTTTTAGTAAATTTGCAACTGAATTATTCCGACTGATGATAGAACGTATTGTAATTATCGACAGCGCCGATCCCGTCAGCTTCTACGGGGTCAACAACTCCAACATGCAGCTGATCCGCAACCTTTTCCCCAAGCTGCGCATGGCGGCCCGCGGGTCGGTGATAAAAGTGATAGGCGACGATGCCGAGACCGAGGAATTCGAAAAGAAAATCAAGGAACTCGAAGCCTACTGCGCCAAATTCAACAAACTCACCGAGGATGTGATCCTCGATATAATGAAGGGCGAGACACCCCACGACTCGCGTGCCGACGGAGTGATAATCTACGGCGTGAACGGCAAACCCATCGCCGCGCGTACCCCCAACCAGCAGAAACTCGCCGACAGCTTCCGCCACAACGACCTGACGTTCGCCCTCGGACCGGCCGGTACCGGCAAGACATATGTGGCCATCGCGCTGGCCGTCAAAGCCTTGAAAAACCGCGAAGTAAAGAAGATTATCCTGTCGCGCCCCGCAGTGGAGGCCGGCGAAAAGCTCGGCTTCCTTCCCGGCGATATGAAGGACAAAATCGACCCCTATCTTCAGCCGCTCTACGATGCGCTCGAGGATATGATTCCGGCCGTCAAGCTCAAGGAATACATGGAGACAAAGGTGATTCAGATCGCGCCTCTGGCATTCATGCGCGGGCGCACGCTCAACGACGCTGTAATCGTGCTCGACGAAGCGCAGAACACCACCACCCACCAAATCAAGATGTTCCTCACACGTCTGGGAGTCAACGCCAAGATGATAATCACCGGCGACGTAACCCAGATCGACCTGCCGCGCACGGCCACCTCCGGCCTCGTTCAGGCCCTGCGTATACTACGCGACATTCCCGGCATCGGGAAGGTGGAGTTCGGCAAGAAGGACATAGTGCGCCATCAGCTGGTGCAGCGCATCGTGGAAGCCTACCAGGCTTTCGACGAGGAGCAGAAGAAGCAGGCGCCCCAAGGCAATGAGGACGCTGACGCCGAAGCCCCGGCATGACAAAACCAACTTATCACCCAATATTCCCCCAATCCAACCCACAATGGCTACACTTACCAAAACCGACTTTCATTTCCCCGGCCAGACCAACGTGTATCATGGCAAAGTGCGCGACGTCTATTCCGTGGCCGACGACCTCCTCGTAATGGTGGCTACCGACCGCATCTCGGCATTCGACGTAATCCTCCCGAAAGGCATCCCCTACAAGGGCCAGGTACTCAATCAGATAGCCACCTACTTCCTTGAGGCTACCGCCGACCTCGTGCCCAACTGGCGCCTGGCCACGCCCGACTCGATGGTCACCGTAGGCTACCGCTGCGAGGGCTTCCCCGTCGAGATGATTATCCGCGGCTACCTCACCGGAAGCGCATGGCGCGAATACGCAGCCGGCAAGCGCGAGCTATGCGGCGTGAAGCTTCCCGACGGGATGCGCGAGAACGAGCGCTTCCCCGAGCCCATCATTACCCCCACCACCAAAGCAGCCGAGGGCCACGACGAGAATATCTCGCGCGAGGAAATCATAGCCCAGGGTCTGGTAAGCGAGGAAGACTACGCAGTGATGGAGCAGTATACGCGCCAGCTCTTCGCCCGCGGCACCGAGATGGCAGCCGAAAAAGGCCTGATTCTTGTCGACACGAAATATGAATTCGGCAAACGCGACGGCCGCGTTATTCTCATCGACGAAATCCACACCCCCGACTCCAGCCGCTACTTCTATGCCGACGGCTTCGAGGAGCGCTTCGAAAAAGGGGAACCCCAGCGCCAGCTCTCGAAGGAATTCGTGCGTCAGTGGCTCATCGACAATGGATTCATGGGCAAGGAGGGGCAGTCTGTACCCGAAATGACCGATACTTTCTGTCAGGAGGTATCCGAGCGCTATATCGAGCTGTACGAACTTATTACCGGACAGAAATTCGTCAAAGCCCCCGAAGAGCATCTTGAAAGCCGCATTGCCGACAACGTGCTCTCCTGCCTCAACATGCTGCGCGACTGATGGCCACCACACCCGAAACGATAACCCCCTACGACTCAGCCGACTCGAAGACCGAGCAGGTGGAGCGCATGTTCGACTCCATTGCCCCGGCCTACGATTTCATGAACCGCGCCATGACCCTCGGCATCGACCGCCGATGGCGCCGCAAGGCCGTGGAGATGGTGGCGGCAACATGCCCGAAGGCGATTCTCGACGTAGCTACCGGAACAGCCGACTTCGCTCTGCAACTCGCCCGCTCCATGCCGGAAGCCACAATCACCGGAATAGACCTGAGCGAAGAAATGCTCACGTTCGGACGCCGCAAGGTCGAACAGGCCGGGCTCACCGACCGCATCGAGCTGCGTAAGGCCGACTGCCTTGCCCTCCCCTATGCCGACGCGTCGTTCGATGCCATCACCGTGGCTTTCGGCGTGCGCAATTTCGAGCAGCTTGCCAAAGGCTACGCCGAAATGGCCCGGGTGCTTCGCCCCGGAGGGATACTCTGCGTGGTCGAGCTTGCCGTGCCGGGGTCGAAACTCGTGCGCCCGTTCTATAATCTGTATACCCGCGCCGTGATTCCGGCAGTGGGTCGCATCGTGAGCTCGGACAGCCGCGCCTACACCTACCTGCCGCAGTCGATAGCCGCGATGCCTGGAGGCAGCCGGATGCTCGATATTATGCGGGAAGCCGGCCTGACCGACGCACGCCTGACCCCTCTTACCTTCGGAGTGTGCGCCATCTACACAGCCAGGAAACCGCAATAGCCGATATTCGGGCCATTTTTGTGGCGCATATGGCATCACAAAATCCCGGTCGAGCCAATTTTTGGTGAATTTTGCTAATTTTTTAGCGAATAAGTGTTAAAAACACACCCGCGCTATTGCACAGTTTCCAAAAACTTGTTTCCTTTGCATGTGTGTTTTTCATAGTATTAGATTAAGATAAAGGTTTAAAGGAAAAAGGTCGTCGGGATGACGACCTTTTTTTAGTTAAAACCGCATCCCCCACAACCGCACTCACAGGGCAGACGCAATCACGATACACCTCGATTTAACAAAAAAATTTTATCACCGCCGCAGCATTCTTCGCGATGCTTTCGGCGCTTTTTTGTATTGAGGTGTTATTTTAGTATATTTGCACAATAACTAAAGGCAATAATATTCATGCCAGCCACTAAAAAGGATAGTAAGGGTGTTGCACTACCCCCGTACGGACGCACGAGCCGTGCGTCCCTACAATATGGGTGAATTCTGTTGGTTCTGCAACACCATCCGACTATCGATAAATCGACCATCGGAGATGACGGATGCACCAGGGTGCATCCCTAAAATCTGACGACGAGGTTTCAGACAGCACAAACGGCCGACATGCATATTATCCTTCTATTGAATATACGCGCTCTATGGAAAATCAATCCTTCAGGCAGCCCGAGCATATCCCCGAAATTCCGCGGCCACACTACAGGCCGCCTTACAACCCCTATATGCCCCCGCCTCCCAGCAATTCCACCAACACTATGGGCATATTGGGCTTCATATTCTCGCTGTTGAGCCTTTTCATCGGGTTCATTCCGATTTTCGGCTGGATAATATGGGTGCTCGGCCTTGTATTCTCATGCATAGGGCTGGGCAGGCGGCCGCGTGCCCTGGCCGTGGCCGGACTGATTATATCCGTCGCAGTGGTGGCCATGCTCGTTGTTTTCGCAGCCATCTTTGGCGAAGCTTTCAGCGAGGCCATGGATGCATTCAATACCTCGGTCTCCGACTTCGACTGACAGCAAACAGAGTAGCTACAATAGCTATTTTAGCTAACACGGCTACCTTAGCTACCTCCGCTAAAAAGCAATATAACAACTCATAATAACCTTCTAACAACTATGTCGTTTGTAAAAGAATTCAAAGAGTTTGCCATGAAAGGCAACGTAGTCGACATGGCAGTCGGTGTAATCATCGGCGCAGCCTTCGGCAAGATCGTAAGCTCGCTCGTCGACGATATCATCATGCCTCTGGTCGGCGTGGCTACCGGCGGCATCAACTTCACCGACTACAAATGGGTGATTCAGAAAGCCGTGACCGACGGCCAGGAAGTACTCAAGCCCGAAGTCACAATGAACTGGGGCGCGTGGGTGCAGACCATCGTCGATTTCCTCATCGTAGCCTTCTGTATCTTCGTGATGATCAAATTCATCAACAATATGCGCAAACGCACGGCCAAGGCCGAGGCGGAAGAAGCAGCTGCAGCAGCCGCTCCCGCCGAGCCTTCGAAGGAAGAGCAGCTTCTTACCGAAATCCGCGACCTTCTCAAGGAGCAGCAGGCCAAAAAGTAAGCATCGCTCAAGCAGCCTGAAACCGATATTCCTCATAGGATTCATGGGCTCAGGGAAAACAACCCTGGGCCGGGCGCTCCACGGGGCCATCGGCCCGGGTGGAGTGCGCCTGCGTTTTGTCGACCTCGACGAGGCAGTAGAACAGGCCGAGGACACCACCGTGGCCGAAATCTTCAGCCGAAAGGGAGAGGCGTACTTCCGTCGCCTCGAATCAGATACGCTACGGAAACTGGCTGCCACATCGGGCACCGTGGTGGCATGCGGAGGCGGGACACCCTGCCAGCCGGGGAATATGGAGTGGATGAACGCCAACGGTCTGACCGTCCTGCTCCGGGCCTCCGACGAAGCACTGCTGCGCCGCCTCTCGGAGGGAGCAGCCAGGCGCCCTCTCATAGCCGGGCTGTCACACGACGAACTTAGACGCTTCATCGCCGCCAAACAGGCCGAACGCCAACCCTTCTACTCGCAGGCGGCGCTCACCTTCCCCTCCGACCTGCTTGAGACCGCCGACGAGATTGCGGCCTCACGCCAACGATTCCTTAAACTTATCGAATGCCACATGAAATGACTTCTGCCGAAACACAGTCGACTCCCGACGTAAAGGAGGCTATGGTCGAAACAGCCACTCCGCGCCGACGCGCCACTATCGGTCTGCCCAAGTGCCTCAACCACGCCGAAAAGCGCTTCCCGCTTACACCCGAGGCCGTGGGCACGCTCACGCGTATGGGCTTCGCCGTAAGGATGGAGGCCGATGCCGCCTCCTATATCCACTACAGCGACCGCGCCTACGTGCGCGCCGGGGCGCAGATATGTCCGCGCTCGCAGGCCCTCGGCGCCGACATCGTGATACATCTGGCTCCGCTGGAGATTTCCGACATCCGTCAGCTCCACCGCGGCGCCATGCTCCTGAGTCTGGCGAACTTCAACCGCAAGAGTGCCCCGGAGGTAATCAAGGAGTTGCTATCGCGGCGCATAATCAATATCGCAATCGACCTGGTGCGCGATCCGCAGGGCAACCGCCCGTTCGGCGACATCCTCTCGGAAATCGACGGACGCAGCGCCATGACCATAGCGGCATCGATGCTCGCCGACCCCGTAAACGGCAAGGGAATACTTCTGGGCGGCATCGCCGGGGTGATACCCTGCGAAGTAACAATCATAGGGTCCTGCCTGGCCGCGGCTGCGGCCGCCCGCTCGGCCATGGGCCTTGGAGCCATAGTGCGCCTCTTCGACGACGATGTTTACCGGCTGCGCACGGCCCTGCGCCAGCTGGGAGGGGGAGTGATCGGTTCGTCGCTCCATCCGCGTGTGCTTGAGAGCGCACTGCGCACGGCCGATATCGTGGTAGTCACCGAGCGCACCAGCGCCCTGCCCGTCGACGGCGACCCCACGGCAATTCTCAAGCGCAACGCTCTGGTATTCGACCTATCGGAATGCCCCGGCAGGGCATTTACGTCGCTACGGCCCATCGACCTGGGCGAACTCGACACCCTGAAATGCACCCAGGCCACAGGCTTCTCGATGGTCAACGACCTCAACGACGAAGCCACCTACCGCCGCTACTGCTTCATCAACCCCGGAAGCACCGTGCCGCGCACTGCCGCCATGGCTCTAAGCGACACCTTCATAACTCTTCTCAACCAGATTGCCGACTGCGAAAGGGGCGGCGCCGGCGCGCGCCTGCCGCTGTCGGCGGGGTTGCAGCAGGCCGTTCTGACCTTCATGGGCAAAGCCGTCAACCCAAAAGTGGCATCGCTCGCTGGGCTCCGCTATACCGACATTGCCATTCTCCTGTCACTCAGCTGAGCAGAGCCGGAACGTTAACCGAACCAATCACACCTCAAGCCAATGGCCAAACGAAAATACTACGTGGTATGGGTAGGGCGCGAGCCCGGAATCTACGAAGACTGGGACGACTGCCTCGAACAGGTCGACGGCTTTCCCGGCGCCCGCTACAAGGCTTTCGACAGCTCTACAGCCGCCGCCATCGCATTCCGCGGCGATCCCAACGACCAGGCCTCGATTATCGAGGCCATCGCTGCCCACAACGCCGAAAAGGCCCGCGCACACCAGGCTCAGCTTTTCGAGATTCCCGAAATCAATCCCGACTCCATAGCCGTTGACGGCGCCTGCGCCGGCAATCCCGGCATGATGGAATACCGGGGAGTGGACGTGCGCTCCGGCATAGAACTTTTCCATGTGGGACCTTATCCGGAAGGGACGAACAATATAGCCGAGTATCTCGCCTTAGTACATGCACTTGCGTATCTCTGGAAAAAGGGAGACTCCACCACCCCGATTTATTCCGACTCGCGCACGGCGCGCAGCTGGCTGAAAAACCGTGGATGCCGCACCAAACTGCAGCCTTCGGCCGCCAACAGGAAGATTTTCGAGCTGCTTGCCCGCGCCGACCTCTGGGTGCGCACACATCAGACGAAAAACCCCGTGCTGCGCTGGGACACCGACGCATGGGGCGAGATTCCCGCCGATTTCGGCCGAAAATAAATCATTCTACATCACTGCCTATCATTAATTTCTGAATCTATACGATACCTAAACGTTTTACCATGACCACAGCCTCAATTGCCGCCACCGCCAGGAAGACAAACTGGAGATGGGTAATCTGCTCTCTGCTATTCTTCGCCACAACAATCAACTATCTCGACCGCCAGGTACTCTCGCTTACCTGGAAGGATTTCATAGCGCCGGAATTCCACTGGACCGACGCCGACTACGGCCACATAACCGGATTCTTCTCGCTCTTCTATGCCGCCGTGAGCCTCGTGGCCGGTAAGTTCATCGACTGGATGGGCTCGCGCAAAGGCTACCTATGGGCGATCTTCATATGGTCGTTGGCCGCCGTGATGCATGCCGGTTGTGGCTGGGTGACAATGAAATACGAAGGGATAGCCTCTGTCGAGGCGCTTCGCGCCGTTGAGTCGGGCTCGGCTCTGGCGCTCTCGATAGCTTCGGTGAGCGTCTGGCTCTTCCTCGGCTGCCGCGCCCTGCTCGCCATCGGCGAGTCGGGCAACTTCCCCGCCGCCATCAAGGTGACGGCCCAGTACTTCCCGAAGATGGACCGCGCTTTCGCTACCTCGATATTCAATGCCGGAGCCTCGGTGGGCGCGCTGGCCGCCCCGCTGTGCATCCCCGTGCTGGCCAAGCAGTTCGGCTGGGAGATGGCCTTCGTGATTATCGGCGCGCTCGGCTTCGTGTGGATGGGTTTCTGGAGCGGATGCTATACTCTCCCCGAGAAATCGAAACACGTCAACGCCGCCGAGCTTGCCTACATCCGTCAGGACGAGGCCAACGAGTCGAAGGCTGAAATCAAGGCCGAGGAGACAAAGACCATTTCGTTCTGGCGCTGCTTCACATTCCGCCAGACGTGGGCATTTGTGGCCGGCAAGGCTCTGACCGACGGCGTATGGTGGTTCTTCCTCTTCTGGGCTCCCGCCTATTTCTCCGACCAGTTCGGCTACGCGAGCTATACCCCCATGGGGCAGGCGCTGATATTCGTGCTCTACTTCATCGTAACGGTTCTCTCCATCGGCGGCGGCTATCTGCCGAAGCTCTTCGTTGAGAAACGCGGCATGAACCCCTATGCCGGACGCATGCGTGCTATGCTGATGTTTGCCTTCGTTCCCATTCTGGCTCTGTTCGCCCAGCCGCTGGGCGTCCATTCCCCCTGGTGGCCGGCGGTAATCATCGGTCTTGCCGGAGCGGCCCATCAGGCCTGGAGCGCTAACCTCTATTCCACGATTGGCGACATGTTCCCATCGTCGACGGTGGCCTCAATCGTTGGCATCGGCACCATGGCCGGCGGCATAAGCTCGTATCTGATCAACGCAGGTGCCGGCGAACTCTTCTACTACGCCGGAGAGCAGGGTGCGGCATTTACCTTCCTCGACTTCGAGGGGAAGCCGGCCGGCTACATGATTGTGTTCTGCATCTGCGCCGTAAGCTATCTGCTGGCGTGGGGAGCCATCAAGCTGCTCGTGCCACGCTACAAGAAAATCGAAATAGACTGATATGCTTAAAAAGACCATCTGGGAAATGGGGCGCGACAGCCTCGAAGAGTATCGCACGAAAGGCAAACTTCCGCTGATAGTCGTGCTCGACAACGTGCGATCACTCAACAATATCGGCTCGATATTCCGCACCTCCGACGCCTTCCGCGTGGCCGAGTTATGGCTCTGCGGCATCAGCGCCACACCCCCATCGCCTGAAATCCACAAGACCGCTCTGGGCGCAGAGGAGTCGGTGGCCTGGCGATATTTCCCCTCTACACTCGATGCGGTAGAAGAACTTCACGACCAAGGATTTACAGTCTGCGCTCTTGAGCAGGTGAACGGCAGCGTGGCGCTCGACGAGTTCCGCCCCGACCGCTCGCGCCGCTACGCCGTGGTGGCCGGACACGAGGTGAACGGCGTGGACCAGGCCGTGGTCGACCGCGCCGACCTCTGTCTGGAAATCCCTCAGGAAGGCACGAAGCATTCCCTCAACGTAGCCGTCAGCACCGCCCTGGCCATCTGGCAGTTCTACCTCCACCTCCGGTAGTTCGCCTACAGCGCCACAAAATAAAGCATCCGCAAACAATGTCACGGCATTGTTTGCGGATGTTATTATATTGGCTTCAGTGTATTACCGGGCGATTTTGGCCGTTGCGCGGGCGCCGGTGGCATCAGTGGCGACTACCACGTAGACACCTGCGGGAAGGGCTTCCACAGAGGCGGTGCGACCGTCCATATCGACGGCGATCGCCTTGCCGTCGGCGCTGTAGACCTCAAGCGAGCTGACGGGCGAAGAGCCGCCGAGCACTACGGTGTGCATTCCGCGGTCGTAGAAAATCTTCAGCGAATCAGCCTCAGCCACAGCGTCGGCCACGCCACCCGACTTCAGCAGCGTGAACCTGGTTGAGGTTTGTGAAAGCGGTTGATAGTTAAAGGCATTGAAAGCCATTACATAATACGTGCCGCGGTCACGGAGATTCTCGGGAATGCTGAATTCTACGGTCGCATCATTCTGGCCGTTCTCCTCTACGAATATCGGTTTCGACGTATTGCATATCTCGAGATAGTTGGCCTGATTGGCGTTATTCGGGTCTTGTCCATAGAGCTGAAAACGTATCGAGTTGGCGAATAGTCCCTTGGAGCAGGCTACCTTTGCCGTTACGGTGAATCCGTCAGGGTTTACCACGTTCGAGCTTCCGTCGTCGAAAATGATGCCGCCCGACGTTAAGGTGAATTCATCCGGAAGCGCTGCAAGCGTTACGCCACACGAGGAGTGCATAAGGTAATCGTTCTGTACCAGAATGAGCGTGGTGGATTCTCCGTCCTTGCCCAGCGAGCAGTTTACCGTAAACTCCTTCTCGACGACTTCGTTGGGTGCTAAATCAACCAGAATGCCGTCGCCTACCGGATAATATGTGTTATTATAGTTGACATATGGCTTGAAGTGTGTGCAGACCGGGAAATCCCAGCGGTTGGTAATCTGCGCTTTGATGGTATGTAGTCCGTTGATATAAATCGTGGCGGGAACTTCCATCCACACCCCTACAGGATTATAGTTGTATCTTCCCACGACTTTATATGTGGAGCCCTCAACGGTGATGATGAATTCGTGGTCGGAAGTGGGCTGATGGAGGACCTCATACCATGGACCTGAACCGTCGTAGGCACGGCTTACCACGCGCACTGCATATCTGGTTCCTTCGACCATACCGAACTGTGATACGTCAACCGAAATTGAATTCCAGCCCATGCCAATTCCAACCCCCAGCATTTTGGCGTTGAGGGGGTAATACTTTTCGGTGTTGTCAGTCATATTGCGTACACATACTCCCAGCTGCATGTCGATTGAGTTATGGCTTTCATTATAAAAACCGCCGTCGAGAGTCAGCATTGAACCTTCCATATTGCCGTAAAGGTCACTGTACTGGCAGATTATCGGTTTGACAACTGACGCAGAGCCTGAAGCGGGCTTCATATTCAGCACGGCAAACTGACCCTCCGAGAAGCCATTCATTTCAGTGCCTGTATACACCTGGTAGGGATTGAGTGCAGAAACCTTGAAGAAACCGTCCATCTGGCCGCTCCAGCCCCAGTTGAAGTGGAAATAGCCGTCGGAAGCGTAGCCGTCGCATACGAAGATGTGGCCGCCCTGCCACGCACCATAGCCACGGTATACAATCGGGCATCCTTCCTGCAGGCTGCCGTAGAGTAGGCCTTCCCACTCGGCTACTGTATGATATTTCAGCTGGTCGAGCGTCGTTGCAGGGTCGTAACCGAAATTGTTGACCACTGCGGTGGTGATTCCGAACATATCCGACTCCGACCACTGCAGTCCGTAATTCATATGGATGGCATAGCCGCAGATTTTCATCAGCTGGGCCACGGCCGCATTCTGAGCCGCCGTCTGGGGAACTACTTCAGGCATATTCGCCCAGTCGATGGGCTCGCCGAGGTCCATTCTGTCAGTTTGCTCCACATTATTAACGGAATAGGTGCAATACCCTTCGCCGGAGGCCTGAGCGGGGAAGCGGTGATAGGCGAGTACCTGGGCGAGCGCGGTTGCGCCGCATCCGGTCAGGCAGTGCTGTCCGTCGATAGTCGGTGTCTGGTCGTTGTAGGGCGTTCCCTGGTCCCATTTTGTCTTGATCATCGGGGCGATTGGAGCGCGCTCGGTCGTGGATGCCTTCGAGGGGAGAGTCTGGCGAACGTTCCCTGCGCGAAGTGCCTCGATTTCGAGGGCGTAGTAGTCGAGCATCCCCTGCATCTGGGGCGGGATGGTGCCTTCGGCGGCAATCGGGGCGTCGGAGTAGCCGAGAACCGCGTCGACACCGTCGTCGGCCGCAAGAACCACGTAGCCCTTTTGGCCCTCCTTCTCGAAGAGGTAGGCTGCCGGCTCGGCGGCGGAGGTGTTTACGGTGGTGCGCAGCTTCAGCGTGGCGGGAGCGCCCGCGGCGGGAGCCTTCGCGCGGTCGGAGCCAAGGCGAGCGAGCGCCTGCTCAGGTGTCAGCACGTCGGCCCACGCACCCGTCGACAGGATAGCCGCAGCCAATGCAAACAGAGTAAAGCGATGTTTCATGAAAAAAATGTGTGTTGGTTTATAATGTAAAAATTTGTTGGCCAGTCTGAGAGGGAATCGGGGTAGCCTGCTGATAAAATGTATTCCTTAGATGCATAGCAACGTGGGATTCCGTATGCAATTCCGATTGTCTATCAGTTTAAGAATCAAAATTTAAAATCGCATGGGAATATGCACATATATTTTGCAAATATACTCTATGCATTTCCCGCACTTACATTCTTTACTGTTAAAAATAGTTAAAAACCCTCTTCTTTGCCCGCAGAGTGCGCCACATCGCCCGGAGGAGACGGTTCAGGAGACTGTTAGGGTCCTTAAGGTCTTTAAGGTCATTAAGGTCGCTAAGCCGCCTACAAATATCGCCAGCGCGGCCCATAAGAACTTTTTCATATTATTAAGGCGTTGTTCCCGGGGAATTTCGTAATTTTGCACCCGAATTTCCAAATGATTACCAGTTGAAGGCGCGCCGTCCCCCGCCGGGCGGAGCTTGCTTCGAATCACAAACAATAAGCTCAGATGGCAAAAAACCTCGTCATAGTCGAGTCGCCGGCCAAGGCAAAGACCATAGGAAAATTCCTTGGTCCGGACTACACAGTAACCTCCTCCTACGGCCACATCCGCGACCTCAAAAAGAAAAATTTCGGCATACTGACATATAGGAACAGGAAATCACGGCTGCATATGCAGCCGGAAAGGAGATGCTATGTATGCTTGAATTTGAAAAAGGACTGGAAACAAAAGAAAATGCGGTCGTTGGTGCACTTGTTGTAAAGGGCCGCATTGTAGATTTTTTGATTGACAGATGCAAAAATGGTTATGCTGAATTCATATTCAAAAGTGATTATGACAAAGACTGCCCCAGATTTGAAGCAATATGCAGCGGTAAAATCCCCGATGTGGTGCCAGGTGTACCAATGAAAGTAGAGTTTCCTGTAAATGATGTTAGTGAAATCAAAAAAGTAAACTTCCGTGAACAGGGCATAGAACGAATCACGCGTGACATAAAACAAAAGTACATGAACAGGCTTCTTTATTCCTGTATCAACTACAACGATGAGGAATATGCAAAAACATTGCTTGTGAAGGTGAAAGGAATCTCAAATAAA